>Ga0302325_10006605_pt1 | contig 25994 bp, 20 predicted proteins | sample Palsa_T0_2_FD_201948 | JGI IMG/M metagenome (GOLD analysis project Ga0302325, IMG submission 201948) | Peat permafrost microbial communities from Stordalen Mire near Abisko, Sweden - Palsa_T0_2 | ecosystem: Environmental > Terrestrial > Soil > Palsa > Peat permafrost | place: Sweden: Abisko... | reverse complement strand
CATCTCGCGTAGCGCGCGAACCGGGTCGCCCAGGTGCTGTAGGACCTGGTGGGCGAACACCACGTCGAAGGCGCCGTCGGGGTAGTCGAGTGCGTAGACGTCGCCGGTGGTGAAGTCGAGGTTCGCCCGGTCTCCGGCCAGCTCGCGGGCGCGGGCGATGATCTCCTCGGCGGCGTCGATGCCGGTGACATGGCCCCGCGGAACGCGATCGGCGAGGCCCGCCGTGATCGTGCCTGGACCGCAGCCGACGTCGAGGACCTTCGCGTCCGGGGCCAGGTGCGGCAGCAGGTACGCCGCCGAGTTCTCCGCCGTGCGCCACAGATGCGACCGCAGGACCGACTCATGATGACCATGCGTGTATACGTCTGGCATGCGGCCATCTTAGAAACTGTCTTGAATGATGAGCAAGTCTGTCTCATATAATGGACACCTTAGCCAGCCAGGTAGCGGTCGGCCAGGGGGCGCGGGGCGGTGGCCAGCCAGCCGTCGACCAGGGCCTCCCTGAGCGACTCGGGCGACACCTGGTCGAGCTGGACGAGGTAGGCGGGATAGCCGTCGAAGTGCGAGATGCTGAAGAAGCCATCCTGGTCGGCGGCCAGGATGGCTTCCTTCTCGGCCAGGTCGGCGGTGCGGATCGCGAGGATCGGGCCGGCCGGCGGCTGCTCGTCGCCGAACCGCTTGATGTCCGCCTTGCTGAACGGGCGCTCCCAGGCGAACGCCTTGCCGCCGACTTCCCAGGTCCGGTGGCCGCGGTGCTTCTCCACGCCTTCCGTCACCTCGGGAAGCTCGGCCGCGATCCTGGCCACATCATCGAAGGTCTGCACGAATTAAACGGTACTGCGGCAACGTCCCCGGGTGAACTCGAAGCACGGGACCGTTCCATACGATGGATTTTGACTTGGCTCTTTCCCCGCTATCACTTGCCGACGAGCAGGCCGGCGGCGTTGTCGTGCAGAATGGCGGCCTGCTCGGCGTCGGTGAAGCCGAGCTCGACGACGGCGCGGGCGGCGGTCAGCGGGTCGTCAAGCGGGAAGTCGCTGCCGAAGACGACCCGGTCGGTGCCGACCTTGCGGAGCACCCAGGCGAAGTGGTCGGCGAACGGTCCGCCCGCGACCAGCGGGCCGGTTATGGAGATGTCGATCCAGACATTTCGCTGCCACCCCGGGTAGCGGCCGACGATGTCGTAGACCAGGAGCTGCGGGAACGCGGGGCCGTGGGCGTGCGCCAGGATGAGCCTGGCGTCGGGCACGGCCGTCGCCAGGTTCACGAACTTGCCCGGCTGGTCCGCGTCCCACGGCGAGTAGGCGTCGAAAAGGACGGGGAGCCCGCGCTCGGCCGCCTTCTGCACCACGCCCGCGACGGCGGGGTCGGCCACGTCGAACTGCTGGGTGTTCGGGTGCAGCTTGAGCCAGGCCGCGCCGCCGGCGGCGACCCGGTCGATCTCTTCGAGGGCGGCGCGGCCATCGGCCGGGTGGACCGAGCAGACCGGGTAGAAGAAGCCGCCCGACTCTTTGGCCAGCTGGAGCAGTCTGTCGTTGCGAGCGCGGGTCCGATCCAGGTCATCGCGCAAGGCAATCGTGATGGCGGCGGCGCGGACGACCCGAGATCCCCCCACGAGGGAGAGGTACTTCTCGGGTGGATGCGGCGCAGCCACGATCGGCTCGTCAGGGTCGAGCATCGGGTGGGTGTGCGCATCGATAATGGGACCTTCATACACGAAAGGCACCATATTACCGGCCGCCTGGGATAGCCAACCGCGCAATTGCGCGTTAGTCAGCTGTGACTCTCTGGCCTCGTTTCCCCACGACACTCCAGTGGTCATCGGGGTTTTCTGTGTTGACAAGCAGGCCGCGCCGTTCCAGGTGGAGCAGGTGCGCGTAGGTCTCGCCGATCGCGGAGCGGCGGACGAGCCCCTGGGACTGGTCCCAGGGGCGGGACCAGGTGAGGCGCTCGGCCACCTCAAGCGTGTTGCAGCCATCGGCGGCGGCGACGACGGCGACCACTTCGTCAAGCCGGGCGCGATGATGGTCCTGCAGCTGACGGACGCGGGCGGGCAGGCCCGCGAAGCGGTACTCGTGGGCGGGGAGCACCTCATCCGGGTCGAGGTCCGCCATCGCGGCCAGCGAGTCAAGGTAGGTTCCGAGGGTGTCATCGATGCCGCCCGGGGCGGGGCTGATGTTCGGGCTGATCCTGGGCAGGATGTGGTCGCCGGTGAGGAGCACGTCGTAGCGCTCGTCGGCGAAGCACAGATGGCCCGGCGTGTGACCCGGGGTCCAGAGCGCGCGCAGCGGCGAATCCGCGCCCAGCGGGCGGTCGCCGTCCTCGATGAGCACATCGACGCCGCGGGCGCGGCGCGGCATCGTGAAGTTCCTCGGCGGCATCAGGTCGTCAAGTTCGCTGTGGGGCACGCCCCGGCGGGCCATCCAGGCCCGATCTTCGTCGGCCCAGCCATCGCGGGCCGGAAAGTCGCTGAGGATGGCGGCGTCCGCCGGGTGCATTCCCACCCAGGCGCCGGAGGCCTCGCGGACGCGGTCGGCGAGGCCGAAGTGGTCGGCGTGGAAGTGCGTGACGAGGACCGCAGCGATGTCCGTTATCTGGTGGCCGGTCGCGGCGACGCCCGCCACCAGACCATCCCACGCCTCCCCGCTCGGCCAGCCCGTGTCGACCAGGACCGGGCCGTGCTCCGTCTCGACTAGGTAGGCGAGGACGTAGCGCAGCGGGCTGCGCGGGAACGGCGTCGGCATCGACCAAAGCCCCGGCCTGACCAGCTCAACCGGCGGAAGGACGCGGTCGCGCCAAGCCCGCTGCTGCACCGTCCCGGTAACGGTGATCTGCTGTTCCGCCACCGGCGCGCGGTCTTCAACGGACACTAAGCCGCCTCCTCATGTATTTGTCTTACCTAACCTTTTCTACCTCTTCAGCGCCAGGAGTCTTCCCTGCGGGCCGGGAAAAGGCATGGAGACGCGCGTCACAGACGGCCGGCGGCGCAGCGTGCGAGGTCATGCTGCTTGGGCGGGTCACGCATCCCCAGGTACGGATGGACTTACCAAGGCGAGAGAATTCCACCCTCCAGCACCTTGCCCGCCGCATCGTTCACTTCGCGCGCAACCCGGATCGCGCCAAGTTCCCCTGCGTCAATAAGCTCCTGGATGCGTTCGCTTCCCGTTTCCCAGCTCACTGGGCTTCCGCCTCCTCATTGAAGATAGAGACCAAGGGACGTCTGGTTACGTCAGCATGAAAGCCGTCAGTTCCGTCCCGCCACCAGGCCGGCGAGCGAATCGTGACGCTGACCTCGCGGGCCAGGCGGCCTGCAGCCCGCTGCGCGGCATCGTCGAGCTCGTCCCGGTCTGGAGCGCCGATAACGAGAACGTCCAGATCAGCCGGCGGCCGACCGGCCTCGCCTGCGTATCGGGCGGCCCACGAGCCGAAGAGATAAGCTCCGTCGATCCCCTCGACGCCCTTAAGTTCCTCTGCCAGCACCTGGCGTGGCCCAAATGAACGCAACAGGAGCTCCGTCAAGGGAGCGGTCAGCGGCGAGTCCGCCGCCTTGACAAGCCGACTGTTGCCCTGGCGCCGCGAGGTAACGACTCCGGCCTGCTCTGCCCGAGTAATCTCTCGCTGAACCGACGAAACCGACGCCCCCGTGCGCGACGCGAGGCCGGTCAACGACCACTCCCGCCCGGATCCCAGCAGGACGAGAGTAAGTACCTCAGCCTGCAACCTGGACCGCAGCAGCGGCAGCAACGGAGGCGGAGAGCCTTTTTGCATAAGACGCAATATAGCTCCCACGATATGCAAAGTGCCAGATGGCTCGCGCACCGTACCTGCCCGCAGACACCAGGCGGCTGCCCGTCAGGCGAGCATTAGGCACACTGGGGTGGGCGCGACGGCGGAGTGCAGCAGACGGAGCTCGCCGGCATCGTCGTCGAACTCGTAGAACCCTAGGTGGTCGCCGTCCTGGCTGGCCACGATGACGTGGCGGGCATCCGGGGTGACGACGAAATCCCTGGGGCACTCCCCCACGTTCGGGGTGATCCCGACCAGGGACAGGGCCGAGGCGCTGGGATCGAAGCGGAGCACGGCCAGGCTGTCGTGACCCCGGTTGGACACCAGGACGTGCCGACCGGACGGGGTCACGCGGATGGCGCCCGCCAGGTTCTGCCCGCCTGCGGCGGCGAGCCAGGTCGGCACGCGGTCGGTCACCACGAAGTGGTCATCCTCGCGGCGCAGCGCGCAGACGGTGCTGTCAAGCTCGTTGACTATGAACAGGTGGCGCCCGTCCGGGTGGAAGGCAAGGTGCCGCGGCCCCGCGCCCGGGACGGCCGCCACGTTCGCGGCGGTCTTCGGGGCGAGGCGGCCGTCCCCACCGAGCGCGTAGACCAAGACGGTGTCGGAACCGAGGTCGGACACCAGGATGTCCCCGGTCACCGGGTCGCTCGCGATCATGTGGGCGTGGGAGGCGGCCTGGCGGACCGGGTCCGGCCCGGAGCCGGTGAGCTTGACGTGGTCGGTGATGTCGCCGAGGCGGCCATCGGGTTCGATTCGGTACACGGTGACCGAGCCGGCGTCCACGCCGTAGTTGGCGGTCAGCACAAAGCGGCCAGCGCCGTCGAGGGCGACGTGGCAGGGCGACTCCCCCACCGTGGCGCGCGCGTTGAGCCTGGTCAGGTGCCCGCTTCGCCGGTCGCGGGCGTACGCGGTGAGGCCGCCGCCCGGCTCGTCATCGAAGGTGAGGGTCTCGTGAACCGCGTAGATGTTCTCGCCCGAGGAAGAAGCCGCGAGGTAGGACGGGTTGCGCGCCGCCGCCAGCGCCGTGACCGGCCCGATGCGCCCGCTGGCAGGGTCGAAGTCGGCCGCGAGGATGCCATCGGCCTTGCCGTGGACGTGCGGCAGCTGCTCGGTGTAAGTGCCGATGATCAGGTGCATCCTGGTCCCCTTATCTCGTGTCAGCAAGGGGCGTTAACCTGCTGCTTCCCTGGTCAGTGCCGGTTCGGTCGCCGCTTTGACGTCCCTCGATGTCCGTGGCTCCCGCCGCGTTCCGGCACGTGACTGACATGGTGCACAGTCCGCTGCCCGGCCCGGTGGGCAGCCCGCCGCTGGAACCAGTCCCCTAGCACGTACACACGCACGAAGATCAGCGCGATCAGGAAAAGGATGACGACCAAAAACACCCATGCGTAGGGCACGTGCCACAGCAAGTGCGGCACATACGCGTGAACGGCCATCATCACCTTGCTCCTACCGGGTAGTGGTGGGTGGCCCGGGGTCCACGGCGTCACGATACATCTTCAGTATCAGGCGGTCTACTGACTGAAGCCCGCCGCCGAGCCCGCCGGGGCGGCGGGTCGTTACTCGGGATCGGCCACTAGGTGATCGGGCTCGAATTCGCGCAGGGTCGGGGGTTCGAGCGCCATCGCTACCTGGGACTTCCCGCTGGCGACGGCCCTGGTACCGCCGAGTACGGCGCGCAGGTCACGTTTGACCACCTGCTCCGCATGGGTCAGCTCATCGACCAGGCTGGCTTGGGTGAGCGCGGTGGCCACGGGAACGTTCGGGCCGCCATCGATCGTCTGCCCGGCGACCGCAGCGCCGTTCGCGACGACCGCTACCGGGCCGAGCGGCGAGTGCTGCCACTTCTTATGCAGCTCGGGGACCGCGGAGAGCAGCATCTTGGTGTACTCGTGCTGCGGGTTGCCGAAGATCTTCTCGGTCCCGCCCATCTCCACGATGGCGCCGTGCCGCAGGATGATCGTCCGGTCGGAGACGTAGTTCCCGAGGGACAGGTCGTGGGTGATGAACAGGATCGCCAGCCCCTGCCGCTTCAGTTTGACCAGCAGGTTGAGCACGTCCACGCGGGTGGACGCGTCGAGCATCGAGATGATCTCGTCCGCGATCAGCACCTTGACGTCAAGCAGCAGCGCGCGGGCGATGAGCAGCCGCTGCTGCTGGCCGCCGGAGAGCTGATGGGGATACTTGCCAAGGACATCCCCCGGGTTCAGCGCCACCGCGTCAAGGGCCGCCTCGATCCGGGCGGACCAGTCGCTGTCGCTCACCCCCTTGAAGTACACGTCCCGCACCATGTCGAAGACCCGGTCCGCCCGGTAGATCGGGTTGTAGGAGCTGAACGGATCCTGGAACACGCCCTGCACCTGCCGGTAGTACTCGCGCAGCCCGCGCTGGGAGTACGTGGCGATGTCCTTGCCGTCGAAGGTCACCGTGCCCGAGGTCGGCTGGACGAGGCGCAGCAGGATCTTGCCGATCGTGGTCTTGCCGCTGCCCGACTCGCCGATCAGCGCGATGACCTCGCCCGGCGGCAGCTCGAAGCTGACCTTGCGCAGCGCCGGGGTCAGCCCACCTGATCGGGAGGTCGCCCGGTAGAGCTTGGAGACCTGATCGACCTTGATCGTGCTCATACGGCGTGCTCCGCTGCAGCCTGCCCGACCACGGGCCGCCCCGACGCCGCGGCGCGCTCCTGGCTCACCTTCCAGCAGGCGACGTGGTGGCCCGGCTTGATCTCTTCGAACGGCGGGGTCTGCGTGCACCGGTCGAACGCGAACGGGCAGCGGTCCCTGAACCGGCAGCCGGGCGGCGGGTCGGCCAGCGACGGGGGGCGGCCGGGGATGCCGGTCAGCGTTACCTGGTCGGCCCGCACTCCCACCTCGGGCAGCGAGGCGATCAGCGCCTGGGTGTACGGGTGCAGCGGCTCGTTCACGATCGCCTCCGTGGACGCCTTCTCGGCCAGGCGGCCCGCGTACATGATCGCGATGGAGTCGGCGATCTGCGCGAGGATCGACAGGTCGTGCGTGATCGCGATGACCGACTTGACGTAGCCCCGGTCGCGGAACTCGAGCAGCATCTCCCCCACCGCGCGCTGCGTGGAGACGTCGAGCGCCGAGGTCACCTCGTCTGCGATGAGCAGCGACGGGTTCAGCAGCGTGGACATGATGATCGTCACGCGCTGCCGCATGCCGCCCGACAGCTCGAACGAGTACTTGCTCAGCACCCCCTCGGTCAGGCCGATCAGCTCGAGGCGCCGTTGCATCTCGGTCAGCACCTCGCGGGTGTCCTTGACGTGGTGCGACTTGAGCAGGTCGGTGATCAGCTGGCCGATCTTCCTCGTCGGGGTCAGCGCGGACATCGCGTACTGCGGCACCAGCGAGACCTCGGTCATCCGCAGCGGCCGCATCGCCCTGGTATCGGCGATCGGCAGCTCCCGGCCATCGACGGTCACCGTGCCGCCGGTCGCCTTCATCCGCTGGTCCAGGTAGATGAGCGCGTTGCCCAGGGTCGACTTGCCGCTCCCCGACTCCCCCGCCAGGCCCATGATCTCCCCGTCGGCGAGCGTGAAGCTGACGTTATCGACCGCGGTCACGTCGCCGCGGCGGCTGCGGTAGGCCACAGAAAGGTTCGCTACGTTGACGCTCACTACTGTTCCCTCAGCTTCGGGTTGAAGATCTCGTCGAGGCCGACGTTGGCGACGAGCAGCGCCACGACCATCGCCGTGAGCACCGCGCCGGGCGGGATGAACCACCACCACTCGTGGTAGAGCAGGGCGGCCTCGCTTTGCGCCTGGTTCATCATCGTGCCGAGCGAGACGGTGCCGGTCGGGCCGAGGCCGAGGAAGTCGTAGCTCGCGGCGATCAGCATCGAGCTGCCGAACAGCAGGATGACGACGAGGAACAGGTAGGAGGCCATGTTGGGCGCGATGTCCTTGACGATGATCTGCACCGGACGCTTGCCCGACAGCTTGGCCATCTCGACGAACTCACGCGACCGCAGCGAGAACGTCTGCGCCCGGACCGCGCGCGCCACCCAGGGCCACGTGGTCAGCCCGATGAAGATGCCCTCGAAAAGAATGCTCTTCGAGGTCATATAGGAGCCGATCACGACGAGCAGCACCAGCGATGGCAGCATCACGATGATGTTCGTGATCATCTGCAGGATCTCGTCGAGGATGCCGCCGCGCCAGCCGGCCGTGAACCCGAGCGCCATGCCGACGACCGCCGCCGAGACCGCGCCGAGAGCACCGATGAGGTAGCTCTCCCTGATGCCGTTGGCGAGCTGGGAGAAGATGTCCTGGCCGAGGGTGTTGGTGCCGAGCCAGTACGTTCCGTTCGGGTGCTGGAGCTGCGCGCCGGTGAAGTCTTGCGGCCCGTACTTGGCGATCATCGGCCCGATGATCGCGAACAGCACGAGCAGCAGCTCAAGGCCGAGGCCGAAGATCAGCTTCTTATTCCGCAGCCCGTAGTAGATGAAGTCGTTGTGCTTGCGTCCCACCGTGGTCCCGCCGATGGGCCCGACAGGGACGGTGCCGATCGGTGCAGGCATCGCCGCGGCCTTCGACTCGCTCATGCCGGCGCTCCCTGCATGGACAGCCGGGTCCTCGGATCGACGCTGATGAAGACCAGGTCGATGACGAAGTTCGCGATCAGGACGCCGAGGACGATGAAGATGAAGATGCCCTGGAGGAGGAAGTAGTCCTGGCTCGTGATCGCGGTGAAGATCAGATGCCCGAGGCCCGGGTAGTCGAACGCGATCTCGGTCACGATATTGCCGCCGATGACCACGCCAAGCGACAGCGCCAAGCCGGAGAGCTGCGGTAGCGACGCGCTCCTGTAGGCGTACCGGCGGACCACGCGCTCGCTGGCGCCGAGCGCGCGCAGGTACCGCGAGCTGTCGTTCTCGAGCTCGTAGATGATCAGGTTGCGCATGCCGATCGCCTGGCCGCCGAGGCTCACGATGAAGACGGTGAGGAACGGCAGGAACCAGTGGTCGAGCAGGGAGGCGATGAAGGTCCAGTTCCAGGCCGGCAGCAGCGTCTCCGAGTAGGCGCCGGAGGTCGGGAACACCTTCCAGACCACGCCGAGCAGGTACGGGACCACCAGCGCCAGCCACGGGTACGGGATGGCCTGGAAGATGTAGCCGAGCGGGAGCACCGTGTTGTCGAGAACCTTGCGCCTGGCGGCCGCCGCGCCCAGCCGGTTACCCACGATGTAGGAGAGCACGACGGCGGGGATGAGCAGCGCGAGCGTGTACGGCATGGCGCCGAAGACGATCGACGTAACCGAGTTGGGCGCGTCCGAGATGCTGATCCCCATGTTCCCGGTCAGCACGCCATGCCAGAAGTCCAGGTACTGCTGCCACAGCGGGACGTTAAGTCCGAACGACTGGGCGAACGTCTTGTAGAGCGCCGCGTACGACGACGAATCCAGGTCGAACTTCGACAGCAGGCCCTGGATGGGGTCTCCCGGCATCAGGTGCGGTATGCCCCAGTCGATGGTCACGCCGACGAAAAACGCCAGCACGTAGGTGATCAGTTTCCTGATGAGATAGCGCCGCACCGGCCTGCTCCCAAGATGAAGAAAACGGCCCCGCGATCCGCCTCCCGGGCCGCTCGCGCGGGCCGGGAGGCGGATCGCTCACGGGACCTGCTGGTAACTAACCCGACGGGACATGCCTCGAGCGTCAGCTCGCGGACGCCGGCGTCGGCTTGAGCGCGGCCAGCGCGTAGACCGTGGTCATCGCGCCGATGTAACCGTTCCACATGATCGGCATGTTCTGGTCGGAGCCGCTGCTTGACGGGAAGTCCGACCAGTACTGGGTGTTCCCCTGGAACCAGGCACCGTTGTACCAGAGCGGGATTACCGGCTCCTGCGCGAAGAAGTCGGTCTGCAGCTGGCCGTAGATGGAGTCCAGCTCGGTGGTGTCGGTCAGCGGGACCGTGGCCGCCTTCTGCACGAGCGCCCAGTCGGCGGGCGAGCTGAACCGTTCCCAGTTCTCCTCCGAGGTCTGCTGCTTGGCGATCGGGAGCTGGTACACCCGCTGGTAGTAGGTCCACGGGGTGGAGTCGGGACCGGCGTTGTTGTCGAGCTGCAGGTCGAAGTTGCCGTCGGTTACGTTCGCGGTGCGCGCGTTGGCCTGCGGGTAGACGAGCTGCAGGTTGATGCCGATCGCGTCGAGTTCGGACTTGATGACGGTGGTGGCGTCCATCCAGTCCGACCAGCCTTCAGGCACCTGCAGGGTGATGGCCTGGCCGTGGTAGCCCGACTTCGCCAGGTACTGCTTGGCGAGGGTCGCGTTGTAGGTGGGCGCGTCCGCGCTGACCACGCTCTGGTCGACGTAGGACTGCAGGTTGGGCAGCAGGCCGGTCGGGTTGGCCGCCTTGGCGATGCCGCCGTACACCGTCTGCGCGATCGTCGTCGGGTCGAGCGCGTAGGCCAGCGCCTTGCGGAAGTTGACGTTGCTCATCGGCGCGACGGAGTCGTTCGGCTCCAGCCACACCGTGTTCCCCGACAGCATGTACGGCGAGGTCGGGTAGTAGGTCTTGAGGGTGTAACCGGAGTTGCCGCCGACGGCCGACATCAGCTGGTTGATGCCGGGCAGGAAGTTGTTGGACCAGTCGATCTGGCCGGCCGTCAGCTGGCCGAGCTCCTGGTCGTTGGAGCCGTTGACGACGTCCACCAGGTACTTGAACTTGAAGCTGAGGCCGAGCGCGCTGGTGGCCCACCAGCCCGGCTTGGTCTGGTAAGCGACCTCCTGCGCGTTGTACGTGTCCAGCGTCATGGGGCCGGTGCCGACCGGGTTCAGGTTGGCGGCGGTCGCGATCTGGCTGGCCGGGAGCTTGGACCAGATGTGCTGTGGAAGCACCGGTGCCCGCCACAGGTAGTCCTGCCACTCGGTGTAGCCGGGGGTGCCCTTGAAGGTCACCGTGACCGTGTTGCCCTTGGCGACGGCGTTGGCGACCGTGGCCACGTTGGCCGAGTACGGGTCGGTCGCGTTGGTCCTGGCCAGGTTGATCGAGTAGGCGACGTCGGCCGCGGTGAGGGGCGTCCCGTCACTCCACGACACGCCGGACCGGACGTTGATCGTGTACACCGTGTTGGCGCTGTTCCAGCTGCCGCTCGTCGCCAGCCACGGAATGTAGGGGTTGCCGCCGGTCGAGAGCGGGTTGTACAGGAACAGCGGCTCATAGATGAGCCCCTGCGTGCCGGTCGAATAGTTACCCGTGTCGAGCGGGTTCCAGTTGGACGGCGCTGAGTACGCGGTGCCGCTGGTGTAGAGCGTCTGGCTGCGCGGGAAGCTGGTCACCGCCGCTGGCGCCGCTGACGATGACGACGATGCGGTCGCTGAAGCCGACGCGGAGCCGCTGCTCGACGATGGGCTGCTGGTGCAGGCGCTAGCAACGCCTAGCGTCAGCACCGCTACCGCCACGGTGCCGTATCTGGCCCGGTACCACCGTCTGCCCGTAAATCCCCTTGTAGGTCCCACCTGCTCCTACCTCCTCCACTAGCAAGTCCTGGTTGACCGGGCCACCCGGTCGCCTCGGTGTCGCCGCCGAAAGGATGGGCTATACCGGTTAATTGGCTATACCGGTTAAGTGTTAACCCGAAGAGGCGCACAAGTAAAGAGCCGTCTTTGTATCGCTCGCGTCGCGATCGGATATAGGACCAGTTACGCGGGCCCGCGGGGGCCCTCCGGACTACGCGGTCAGCCGACGCTGCCGGGCGGCGGGAAGGACCGGAGCGCCGGCCGGGCCCGAGCTCATCCGGACCTGCAGCGCCGGGGGTGATTCGGGCAGGCTCTCCGGGTGCCCGCCCGCCGCCAGCTCGCGGAGTATCCGCGCGGCGGCCGACCCGGCGGCGGCGATGTCCCGGCGCAACGCGGTCAGCGACGGGTGCATCAGCTCGCACAGCGCGGAGTCGTCCCAGGAGACGATCGACACCTCGCCCGGCACACTGAAACCCATCCGCTGCGCGACGCCAAGCCCGGCCGCCGCCATCACGTCGCTGTCGTACAGGATCGCGGTCGGCGGCTCGGCCGAGCCGAGCAGCTCGATCGTGGCCGCGGCGCCGTGCTCGGCGGTGTAGTCGGCCGCCACCGAAAAGGCGGCGAGCCCGGCGGCCGCCGCGACCGACTCGAACGCCTCGCTGCGCAGCACCGAGTGCCAGTAGCGGCCGGACCCGCCCACCCGGGCGAGCCGCCGGTGACCCTGCTCGGCCAGGTACCCGACGACGGTCTCGACGCAGGCCTGGTCATCCTGCCAGACCGCGGGAAGCGTGCCCGACCCCTGCGGGGTACCGATCACCACGGCGGGCATGCGCAGCTCTTCCAGCACGGCGACCCTGCGGTCGTCCACCCGCAGGTCGACCACGAACACCCCGTCCACCCGCCGCTGCTGCCACCACCGGCGGTACAGCTCGATCTCGGCGTCGGCGTCCTCGGTCACGGTGAACAGCAGCGTGACGTGGTGCTCGGACAGCTCGGCCTGGATGCCGGATATGAGCTGCATGAAGTACGGCTCGATGCCGAGGGTGCGGGCGGGCCGGTCGATCACCAGGCCGAACACGTCGGCCTTGCCCCCGGTCAGGGCGCGGGCGGCGCTGTTGGGCTGGAAGCCGACCTCCTGGGCGATGGCCAGGATGCGCTCCCTGGTCGCGGCCGACACGCCGGGCTGGCCGTTCAGGGCGAAGGAGACCGCGGCCTTGGTAACGCCGGCCCGCTGGGCGATGTCGGCAATGGTCGGACGTTTCACCCGGTCCCCCTCAGCGACGCGCTATCGCGGTTAAGCATAACCAGGGACGGCATCCAGACACGTCCCCGCCAGTCCCCCATCGGTCCAGGTAAGCCCCGACGCGTCCGCCGCGCGCGGCGCGCGATAGACGATCATTTGCTTAACCGGTATAGTCCAGGCCACGGCAAGCGAAAAATTTCGGCGCAGGTGGGCCGGCGTGAGGACGTAAGGAGGGCTCGGTGCGCAGGAACACCGCGAGGGTCATGACGGGGGGCGCGCCGGCTGACTGGCTGGGCGCGAACTTCTGGTCACGGACAGGCGGCCCGCTGATGTGGCGGAGCTACGACCCGGAGGTCGTCCGGGCAGAGCTCGCCGTGCTGAAGGACCACGGCCTCAGCATGACCAGGTCGTTCTTCTACTGGCCGGACTTCATGCCCGGCCCCTACGAGATTGACGAGAAGCTGGCCGCGCACTTCGCGGACTTCCTCGACCGGCACATCGAGCAAGGCCTCACCACGATCCCCACGTTCATCGTCGGCCACATGTCCGGCGAGAACTGGGACCCCAGCTGGCGGAACGGCCGTCACCTCTACGAGGACGTCTGGATGGTCGGCCGCCAGGCCTGGTTCGCGGCCGAGATGACCCGCCGGTACGCCAGCCATCCCGCCGTCGCGGGCTGGCTGGTCTCCAACGAGATGCCGATCTACGGCGGGTGGGCCACCGACCACGAGACCGTCGCGGCCTGGGCGCGGATCATCAGGGACGCGGTCCGCGCGGCCGGCGGCCGACAGCCGTTCTCGCTCGGCGACGGGGCCTGGGGCATCGAGGTCACCGGCGCGGACAATGGCTTCCGCCTGACCGACATAGCTGAGATAGCGGACTTTTTCGGCCCGCACACCTACCCCGTCGGCGACGACCCCGTCCGCCAGCGCTACGCCGCCGCCCTCGCCTGCGAGCTGGCCGGCACGTTCGGCAAGCCGGTGATCATGGAGGAGTTCGGCGTCAGCTCGGACTTCGCGTCCGACGCTAACGCGGCCACCTACTACCGGCACGTGCTGCACGCCACCCTGCTCGCGGGCGCAACCGGCTGGATCGCGTGGAACAACACGGACTTCGCGCTCCCGGAAAACGACCCCTACCGCCACCATGCGTTCGAGCAGAACTTCGGGCTCACCGGCGCCGGCGGCGCGCCGAAGACGACGCTGAAGGAAATGCAGAACTTCGCGCGCACGCTGAAAAGCATCGACCACACCCACACCGAGCGCGCGGACACCGACACCGCGCTCATCGTCTCGTCCTACCTGGACACCCAGTATCCGTTCACCTCTCCGGACAGCCACGTCGCCGTCAGCAGGTCGCTGCAGCAGGCGTACATTGCCGCCAGGCTGGCAGATCTGCCGCCGAGACTCACCAGGGAGACGACGGGCATCGAGGAGGGCGCGCGGCTCTACCTCGCCCCGTCCGTCAAGCAGCTGCTGGCGACCACCGGTGCCCGCCTCGAGGAACTCGCGAGCGCTGACGGCGCCACCGTCTACGTCTCCTACTGCGCAGGCGACGTCTCCTGGCATCGCGGCCCCTCCTACGGGAACATGAACGAGATTTTCGGCGTCGAGCACCAGCTCGATGTGGGCCTTGCCAACCGCATCGAAGACGACATCGTGCAGCTCACGTTCAGCCGTGACTTCGGCGGCCTGCCCCGGGGGACCACCCTTGACTTCAAGGCGGCCGGCAGCGAGCACGGCCGCGCCTACCTTCCCGTCACGCCGACCACCGCCGAGGTCATCGCGACCGACAGCCGCGGCAGGCCCGCGCTGCTGCGGCGTCAGGCCGGCCGAGGCTCGCTCGTCTTGTGCTGTTACCCGCTCGAGTACATGGCCGCGCTTACCCCCCGCGTCAACCCGGACGCCACGGTCGCGCTCTACGGCGCGCTCGCCGCTCACGCCGGCGTCCGCCGCCCGGTCAGCGTCGATGACCCGAGGGTCGCCTGCGACGTGCTCGCCCACCACGACGGCACCCGGTTCGCCGTCATCGCCAGCCACGCCGACGAGCGGCTGGCACTCAAGGCTGCCCTGGCCCCCGGCGAAACGCTGGCCACCCTCGGCGAAGAACAGGCGGTGGACACTTTCAGCACCGGACCGTTCGAGATAAAAGTTTTTAAAATCACGAAAAGCTAGGGGCGGCTGCGCCCGCTACGCAAGGTCGGGCGGCTGGGTGCCCTCTATTATCGCCACCCAGCCCGCCCGCCCGTGAGCATCCCGAGAGGGGTGCGCGTTACCGTGTCTCGAGGACCGTCACCGACTCGGCCGGCAGCGTGATGCCGGCCGCGAAGGACGCCGCGGGCGCCGTTCCGGTGACGATGTCGGAGTTGCTGGAGTTCTGGTTGCCGGCGCTGTAGCTCCACGTCTGCAGGGTTCCGAACAGCGGCGCGTGGAAGGTCACCTTCTGCGCGGCGCTGGTGTCGGTGTTGATGAGGGCCACGGCGAGCTTGCCGCTGGGCAGGAGGGACTGGTACGCGAGCACGTCGGAGGCGTCGGAGGTGGGCAGCGGGCCGAGCAGCGCATGCGGCTGGGCGAGTACCGAGGCGAGCAGGTAGCCGTAGTACGGGGTGTCAGGGACAGGCGGTGAGGACGAGGTGAAGAGGCCGTAGTCCGGGTTCACGCAGCTCGCGGTGGTGTTGCCGTAGTTATTCATGTCCCACCAGTCGACGCTCTTCGCGCCGGCCGCGAGCCAGGAAAGCACGTCACCGGCGGCGAACAGCGCGCCGGCCGGGGTGCAGACCGTTGTGGTCTCGTTGTTCGAGACGCCGGTCTCGCCGACGACCACCGACGCCCGGGGGTCGTAGGCGTTCAGTTCCGAGCGGATCTCGCCGTACAGCGACGGAATCTGGAACAGCGATTGCAGGACCTGCTGGTCGGTGGGGTTGGCGCCGCCGGTGCTGCCGTTGAAGGTGAACGGGTAGTAGTGGGCGTCGACGAAGCTCACGTACTTGCCGTCGGACCCGAGCACGGTGTCGTTCCACTCGGTGCTGTCGGGTACCTGCGCGCCCGGCACGTCACTGCCGAAAGCCCACGGCACGCCGATCTGCGCGGCCGGGTCGGCCGCCTTCATGGCCCGCAGGAACTGGCTGGCGTTGACCGCGTACGAGGTTGCCAGCGTCTGTGTGCCGGCCGCGTCGCCCTCGGTGACCTGGGGGCAGGTCGGGTTCTCGTAGACACCGTTCACGGTGGTGTAGGTGTTCGGCGTGTAGCCAGGGAAGTTCTCCGGCGGCCCGGCGAGCTCGTTGTTGACTTCCCAGCAGCCGTAGTTCTCGTTGCCCACCTCCCAGCGGGCGACGCCCTCGCCCGGGGTGCTCTTCGCCTGCGTCACCCACGCGGCGGCCTCGGCGGGAGTACCTGAGCCGTAGTTGACGGTGACGGGATCGGCTGAGCGACGAGCCGCTTGACCAGAAGGTTGCGGCACCGTCGGACCTTCGCAGAAACTGGAACACGTTCTAGTATTGGGCCATGCGTCACGGCATTGTCCTGTTCACCAGCGACCGCGGTATCACGCCCGCCCGGGCCGCGAAGGCGGCCGAGGAGCGCGGATTCGATGCCTTCTACGTGCCTGAGCACACCCACATCCCGGTTAAGCGGGAAGCCGCGCACCCCCGCACCGCCGACGGAACGTTGCCAGACGACCGCTACAAGCGGACCCTCGACCCGTGGGTCTCGCTGGCCACCGCGGCCGTAGCCACCTCGCGCATCAGGCTGGCCACCGCGGTGGCACTGCCGGTGGAGTCCGACCCGGTCACGCTGGCAAAAACTATCGCCACGCTTGATCACTTGTCGGGCGGCCGGGTCACTGTCGGCGCCGGGTTCGGGTGGAATACCGATGAGCTCGCCGATCACGGCGTCCCGGCCGGGAAGCGGCGCACCGTGCTGCGCGAGTACATCGAGGCGATGCGCGCGCTGTGGACCCAGGAGGAAGCGGCCTACGACGGAGAGTTCGTGAAGTTCGGGCCGTGCTGGGCTTTCCCCAAGCCGGTGCAGGCGCACGTGCCGCTGCTCATCGGTGCGGACGGAGGCCCGAAGACGTTCGCCTGGATCGCGCGGCACGCTGACGGCTGGATGACCATCTCCGATGAGGAGGACATCGGCGGCAAGGCCGCCGCCCTGCGGCGTGAGTGGGCGGCCGGGAACCGTCCTGGCAGCCCCGACATCCGGGTGCTGATCGCCGCGAAACCGTCCCCGGGCGATCTCGCCGCCTGGGCCGCGGCCGGCGTCACCGAGCTCATCTGGGGACTGCCGGACGCCCCCGCCGACGCGGTCGAGGCCTACCTTGACCGCCTCGCGCGCCGCATCGCGACCTGACCGTGCGACCTCAAGACGGTGCGACATGAACCAGTCCCGGTCGCAGCTGCCCGCGCCGCTCCCGGCGTCGGTGCTTGGTGACGGCGCCGAACGCTACGACGTGGTCGTCATCGGCTTCGGCATCGCCGGCGGCAGCGCGGCGCTCGAGGCCGCCCGGGCCGGCGCCCGGGTACTGCTGCTTGAGCGGGCCGCCGTGCACGGGGGGACCACCTGCATGGCCGGCGGGCATTTCTACCTCGGCGGCGGGACCGCGGTGCAGCAGGCGACCGGTCACCAGGACTCCGCCGAAGAGATGTACAAGTACCTGGTCGCGGCGTCGAAAGAGCCCGAGCACGACAAGATCCGCGCCTACTGCGAGGGGTCGGTCGAGCACTTCGGCTGGCTGGAAGCGCTGGGCTTCGAGTTCGAACGCTCCTACTTCCCCGGCAAGGCCGTGATCCAGCCCGGCACCGAAGGGCTGATGTTCACCGGCAACGAGAAGGTGTGGCCGTTCAGGGAACTGGCGAAGCCAGCGCCGCGCGGGCACAAGGTCCCGGTGCCGGGGGACACCGGCGGAGCGAGGCTCGTGATGGACCTGCTGCGCGACCGGGTCGAGGAGGCCGGCGTCGAGGTGAGGTACGAGACCAGCGCTGTCAGCCTGGTGACCGACGAATCCGGCGCCGTCCTAGGCCTGGCCACGCGTTCGTTCAGTGAAACTGGGGTTGTCCGGGCGGGCGCGACCGTGATCGCCGCCGGGGGCTTCGTGATGAACCCCGAGATGGTGGCCGCGTACGCCCCTGCGCTCAGCACCAAGCTCATCGCACTCGGCTCGACGTATGACGACGGGCTCGGCATCCGGCTCGGGATGTCCGTCGGCGCTGACCTCAGGCACATGGACGAGCCGTTCATCACCGCGCCCTTCTACCCTCCCTCGGTGCTGGTCACCGGGCTCATCGTCAACTCCCGCGGCAGGCGTTTCGTGGCCGAGGACTCCTACCACGCGCGGACGTCGCAGTTCGTGATGGAACAGGCCGGCTCTACGGCCTACCTCATCGTCGACAGCGCGCACGTGGAGCAGCCCCAGATGCCGCTGGTGCCGGTCCTCGACGGCTACGAGACTCCTGCCGAGATGGAGGCGGGGCTCGGCCTGCCCGCCCGGTCGCTGGCGCAGACACTGGCCCGGTACAACCGCCACGCCGCCCGCGGCGAGGACCCAGACTTCCACAAGAGCGCTGACTGGCTGGCGCCACAGGACCAGGGCCCGTGGGCGGTCTTCGACCTGCGACCCGGCCACGCGCTCTACGCCGGGTTCACCCTCGGGGGCCTGCGCACCACCGTGGACGCGCAAGTACAGCGCCGCGACGGCTCGGTCATACCGCGGCTGTACGCAGCCGGAGCTTGCGCGTCCAACATCGCCCAGGACGGCAAGGGGTACGGCTCAGGCACCCAGCTCGGCGAGGGGTCATTCTTCGGCCGGCGGGCCGGCCGGCACGCGGCAGCAGGTAGCTGACACCGCACCACCAGTCCCGGCCACCACGGCGGCGCGGCGGCGTCAAGTCTTGACATAAAAAGCAGAAAGAGGAGGCTATCCGCTGTTGGGAAGGTTTTGTTCCTGTTCTTATGCGGGTGAGCCTGAATGAACAATGGTGTTTCCCGGCGCGTGCGCCTGACCGCCGCCACCGCGGCCACGCTGCTCGTCGGCCTTGCTATTCCGCAATTGGCCCAGGCCGCGACCGGAGCGGACTCCGGCGCGACCGCTCATCAGGCCACCGCTGCCACCGCTTCCACCTCGGCCAGGACGACCGTCGGAGCGGCCCAGTCAAGGCCGTCCGGCACCGACGCGTCCTGCCCGGCGACGGCCAGCGGCGCGGCCGGCAGCACCACCGTCAGCGCCCCCACCCAGCCCCGCGCGATCAGCGGCAGCGCCTCCGCGACCGTGGTCTGGTGCCCGCCCGCCACCGGCGCGAGCCAGGTGGTCACCTACACGGTCACGGCGAGCCCCGGCGGAGCCAGCGTCACCGCCACCGTACCGAACGACTGGGCGATCATCGACGGCCTCGCCAACGGCACCCCCTACACGTTCACCGTCGCGGCCAACACCACGGCGGGCAACGGCGGCCAGGCCCAGACGGCCGCCACGGGCGCGGTGACGCCCAGGCCGATCGCGCAGCCGGCCAACGTCGTCAAGGGCGCGCCGCAGACCATCGGCTACGACCAGTACTCAATGATCATCGGCGGCAAGCGCGTCTACATCACGGCCGGGGAGTTCGACCCCTGGCGCACGCCCAGCCCGAGCCTGTGGCTCGATGACCTGCAGAAGATGAAGGCCGACGGGTACAACGCGGTCACCGTCTACTTTGACTGGGACTATAACTCCCCCGCTCCCGGCGAGTACAACTTCGGCGGCATCAGGAACTACAACACCTTCCTCAACCTGGCGCAGGAAGCCGGGCTCTACGTCATCGCGCGGCCGGGCCCGTACATCAACGCCGAGACCGACGGCGGCGGCATCCCGTCCTGGGTCCTCACCGTGCAGCACGGCTACCGCACCTACACCCAGCCCTACCTGAGCGCCGCGCTCCAGTGGATGTCGGAGATCAACCCGATCATCGCCGCGCACCAGGTCACCAAGGGCGGCAACGTGATCGCCTACCAGGTCGAGAACGAGTACGCGACCCAGGGCACGGCCGCCGACGAGTACATGGCCGCCCTCGAGCAGCAGGCGGCATCGGACGGCATCGACGTGCCGTTCACGTTCAACCAGTGCTGTGGGTCGCAGACCTTCACCTCGGGCACCGGCGCGGTGAACATCAGCGGCACCGACAACTACCCGCTTGGCTTCGACTGCGCGAACCCGACCAGCTTCGGGCAGCCGCAGTCCGGTTACCCCGTCTACCCCGACGAGCCGATTTACCTCCCCGAATACCAGGGCGGCTCGTTCGACGGCTGGGGCGGGGCGGGCTACGCCGACTGCTATGACATGACCGGCCCGGACTTCGAGAACGTCTACTACAAGGACAACATCATCCAGGGCTCGACCATGCAGAGCTACTACATGGGGGTCGGCGGCACCAACTGGGGCTGGCTCCCCGCGCCCCAGGTCTACACGTCCTACGACTACGGCGCGGCCATCAGCGAGACCGGCGAGATCGGCCCGCCGACCGACCCGAACGACGTCCAGGGCTCGAAGTTCGGCGAGAACAAGCTCATCAACGACTTCGAGACGTCGGTCGCCCCGCTGACGGAGACGGTGCCCGCGCAGGCGCCGACGGCCGACAACCCGGACATCACGACGGCCGACCGGGTCAACCCCGGCGACGGCACCCAGTTCGTCTACGTCAGGCAGTCCGACGCCACCTCGACCGCCACCGCCAGCACGCACATCGCGCTCAACCTGAACCCGGCCACGAGCTATACCTACGACGACGCGAGCAGCGCCCTGACCTACACCGGCGACTGGACGCACGCCAACGCCAGCAACAGCAACTACACCGCCGGTGACTACGACAGCACCGAGTCGTGGAGCGATGAGGCGGGCGACACGACGTCGGTCACGTTCACCGGCACCGCCGTGCAGTGGATCGGGCCCAAGAACACTAACGGCGGCATCGCCGACGTCTCCATCGACGGCACGCAGGTCGCCACGGTGGACAGCTACAACGCCTCGGGCAAGGAGTTCCAGCAGATCCTGTTCAGCACCAGCGGCCTGTCGGCCGGCAGCCACACGCTGACGATCACGGTCACCGGGAACAAGAACGCGGCGTCCTCGTCGGCCACGGTCGTGATCGACGCCATCAACGTGCCCACTGCCGCGCAGCTGGCCGGCTACTTCCCGCAGGTACCGCAGTCCGGCACGATCACGCTCGACGGCCGCGACTCGCGGCTGCTCGTCGCCCACTACGACTTCGGCGGCCAGGATCTGGTCTACTCGACGTCCGAGCTGATGACGCAGGCGACGATCGGCGGCCGGGACACGGCGCTGCTCTATGACCCGCAGGGCACCGACGGCGAGACCGTGCTGCACTACGCCAGTCAGCCGAACGTCGCCGTGGTGGCGGGCAGCGTCACCAGCACCTGGGACGCGAGCAGCGGCGACCTGCGCCTCGACTACGTCCACAACGGCCTGGCCGAGGTCGAGATCACCGGCGGCGGCACCTCGCCGCTTGAACTGCTGATCGCCGACACCAATGCGGCCGAGGAGTTCTGGCCGGAGACGACCGGCGCGGGACCGGTGCTGGTCGAGGGCGGCTACCTCGTGCGCACTGCCACCGTGCGGAACGGCACGCTCCAGCTCACCGGCGACACCACGAAGGCGGGGAACCTGACCGTGTGGGCAGGAACCACCGTCCGTTCAGTGGAATGGAATGGAAGGTTTGTCGCAGTCGCCCAGAACGCGGACGGGTCGCTGACCGGCACCATCGGCGGACCGCAACCGGTGACCCTGCCGACGCTGGCGAACTGGAAGTTCGCGTCGGAGGCGCCCGAGGCGCAGCCGGGGTTCAACGACAGCGACTGGACGCTGGCCGACCACCCGGTGTCCAACGCGAGCTCGCCGTCCACGCCGGTGCTCTACGCGTCGGACTACGGGTACGACCACGGGTTCGTCTGGTACCGAGGGCATTTTGTTGGCCAGCAGAGCACCGCGGCCGGCGCTGAGAGCGGCGTCACGCTGACCGCCGACGGCATCTCGCCCACCGGGGCGTACTCGGTCTGGCTGAACGGCGCGTTCCTCGGCTCCGGCTCGGCCGCCGGGGCGCAGACGCAGACGTTCGCCTTCCCGCCCGGCGCCGTTGTGACCGGCGGCGACAACGTGATCGCGGTGCTGGTCGAGAACACCGGCAACCCGGAGGGGCCGTCCGGTGAGAAGGTCGGGCTGTACAGCGCGTCGCTGGTCGGCTCGTCGGCGGCGATCACGTGGCGGCTGATGGGTGACCCGGGCGGATCCACGCTGCAGGATCCAGTGCGAGGAATTATGAACGGAAGCGGGCTTTTCGGCTCTGACAATGGCTGGGACCTGCCGGGCTACCCGGACGCGTCGTGGACCAACGTCACGCTGCCCGACAGCTGGTCCTCGCGCGGCGTCCCGGCCGGGATCGGCTGGTACCGGACGACGTTCTCGCTGCACCTGCCGCCCTCCAGCTACGTGCCGATCGACGTGCAGATCGGCGGCCCCGGGCCGGGCGCGGGAACGGCGGACTACCGGGCGTTCATCTACGTGAACGGCTGGCTGATCGGCCGCTACGTGAACAACGTCGGACCGCAGCACCAGTTCTACGTGCCGGCCGGGATACTCAACGACGACGGATCCAACACGCTGGCGATCGCCGTGTGGGGCCTGGACCAGGCCGGCGGCGGTCTTGACGCGGTGTCCCTGGTCGCGGCGGGCGACCAGGCCGGCGGCGTGCCGATCGCGCCGGTCGCGAGCCCCGGCTACGACCCGGCCGTGTACGGGGCGCCCACCACGCCGGCCCCGACGCTGGCCGCGGTGCCGTCGACCACGCTGGCAACGTCCTCGTTCACGGTCAAGGAGACGCTGAGCGATCCTGCGGGCGCGCCATTGCGCGCCGCATCGCTCGCGCTGAACGCGCCGACCGGCTGGACGGTCTCGCCGTCGGGGGCGGTGGCGGTCGGTTCGGTCGCGCCCGGCTCGTCCGCCGTTGCGACGTTCACGGTGACCGCGCCGTCGTCGGGCCTGTCGGCGGGGGCGAACAGCCTGCTGGCTACGGCCACCTACGACGGCACGAGCTCGCTGCTGGCGACGGCGACGGTGAACGTGCCGGCCTCCTCGCTCGCGGCCACGTTCAACAACACCGGGATCACCGATGACTCCGACATGAACCCGTCGACCGGATTCATCGGGTTCGACGGTGAGGGGACGTCGTACTCGGCCGAGGGTCTGGCCGCCGACGACCTGCCCCCCGGGGCCACCGTGAGCGCGGGCGGCCTGTCGTTCACGTGGCCGAACGTGCCGTCCGCGCAGCCGGACAACACGATGGCGGAGGGACAGACGATCGCGATCTCGGGCTCCGGCGCTACCCTGGGATTCGTGGCCGCGGCGAACAACTCCGCCGAATCGGGCACCGGCACGATCTACTACACCGACGGGACGACGCAGACGTTCACGCTGTCGGTCGGCAACTTCTGGTACGCGTCGGGACAGAACGGCAACCCGTCGAATACCCAGGTCGCGGCGGTCAACTACGCCAACTACCCGAACGGCTCCTCGGGGCACACGGTGTACGTGTTCGAGCAGAACGTCACGCTCGAGTCCGGGAAGACGGTCGAGGCGGTCACCCTGCCCAACCTCGGCAGCGTGGCCGGCTACAACCCGGCCCTGCACATCTTCGCGCTGGCGGTCGGAGGGTAAGGCCGCCGGCGGCCCGGCCCGGGCAGTTGGGTGGCCGTAATAGTCGCTACATTTGCCCATTTCGGCGGGAAAACCGGGGCGAGTGTCCTAGTGTGTCAGCGCCTGTTAGGTGGTGATGACATGAATCGTGGGACACCGGCGCCGGCCGCGTCGTCCCGCCGGGCCAAGATCGCGGCGTCCGGCACGCCCCTGCGCCGACAGCCCGGGCGCGATGGCGGTCGCCGCCGCGCCGGCGGTGGTGACCGTCCCGCCGGGTCACGCCGCCGTCAGCACGCACCCGACGAAGACCGCGCCCTCCTCACGAACGACGAGCGCTCAGCCCTCCGCGTCCGTGGCCGCTTCACCCGCCGCCTCCCCGACCGGCAGCGCCAGCGCGGACCAGGACGGCACGCCCGCCGCGCAGGTGCTCGCGCTGATCAACCAGGCCCGCGCCACGGCCGGGCTGCCCGCGCTGACCGTCACCGCAGGCCTGGAGACCACCTCGTCCGCGCATAACCTGCTGATGGCCGACGGCTGCGGCCTCTCGCACCAGTGCCCGGGAGAGCCGCCTATCGGCGACCGCGAGACCGCCGCCGGGATCGCCTGGACCGCCGCCGGAGAGAACATCGGCGAGGGCGGCCCGGTGGCCGACACCACCGCGGCCATCGCCGCGATGGCCGTCGGGCTCACCCAGTCCATGCTCAACGAGCAGCCGCCGAATGACGGTCACCGGATGAACATCCTGAGCACAACCTTCACCCACATCGGGATCGCGGTCTACCGCGACAGCTCCGGCACGGTCTGGCTCACCCAGGATTTCTCGAACTGAGGCCCGCGCGTGTTCGGAAAATTCACATTCATCTCACTCTGAACGCACGCGTGGCTTCGCCCGGACGCTCCGGCGGCGGCCTGCCAACTCTTTCCGCCTTGCCTGGCATGATGAACCTGGACCCGTACCATCCAAATGCATCAGGACTGCGCGTCGGCTGGACCCAGGCGACGACGAACTCCCGGCCTGCCGGCCGCTGCCAGACGGCAGCCGCTGACGCCTAACCCGGGAAGCAGCGATGAGTCGCGGTGCCCTCGCCGGTATTTACCAATGTCATCGACCTCAAAAAAGGAGCATCGCCATGACGGCTCGCTTCATCGTCTTGTACGGGACCCCGGCCGACCCGGCCGCATTCGACCGGTACTACCGCGACGTCCACATCCCCCTCTCCCACCACCTGCCGGGGCTGCGCAGCTATACCGTCGCCCGCGACGCCTCCCCCGTGCGCGGCGGCGATCCGTACTACCTGATCGGCGAGCTGGAGTGGGACACGATAGAGGACCTTCGCGCCGCCTTCGCCTCCCCGGAAGGTCAGGCAGCCGCCGCCGACGCGGCCGTCCTGGCGGAGATGGCCCCCATGCACAGCATGGTCTTCACACCCGCCGAGACCCTCGCCGGCACCTGACGCGTGCCGGCCGCCGCCGACGGCCCGCGCTGTCTGAGGGCCGTCGGCGGCGGCTCAGCCGACCTCATCGGTGCGAGTCACGATCATCAGGGCCGGCCCGGTCAGAACCAGCGGTGGGGATGGCCCGTGGTTGGCCCGGACTCCGAGGTGGCTGGCGAGAGCGCCGGCCGTGATGGCGCCGAGCGGGATCGACCCGCCTCGCAGCCGGGCGGGCGAGCAGCGCGCCCAGGACCCCGCCGAGACTGGTCACGGCGATAAGCGCGCCGGTGACGCCCGCGCTGAGGCCGACGATCCTGATCAGGAAGACGACGAGCACGGCCTGGTAGCCGACCAGCGTGAGGTTCGACAGGCAGCCATAGATCGCGCTGGCTCGCAGCAGCGGATCCCGCGCGACGATCGCGAGGCCCTCGCCGATCTCGTGCCGCAGGTTCCGGCGGCGCGCCGCGCGGGGCGGCTCGGCCACCCGGATCCGGGACAGGCAGATCGCGGAAACCGCGAAACTGGCGGCGTCGGCCAGCACGCCGCATACAGCCCCGACCGCCTGGGCGATCACGCCGGCCGCGCCGGGGCCGGCCACGTTCGCCACCTGCTCGCTCCCTTGCAGCTTGGCGTTGCCCTCGAGCAGGTCATCCGCGGCCAGCAGGGCGCGCTACGCCGCTGATGCTGCTGCCCAGGCAGCTCGTCGTCTCCCCCGTCCACAGCAGGCGGAAGTCGCGCCGGGCGAGGAGCCCGGCCCGCGCCTTCACGGCCGCGCCGGGATCCCGTGCGCGAAGACGAACACCGGACCGCGGTCCCGGCCGTCCTCGGGAGTCTCCCGGTCAGCCCAGCGGCGGACCAGCGCGAGCAGTTGAACGGAGAACTCGGCGAGCTCGTCGTCATCCAGCCGCAGCCAGCTGTCCACCGAGAACGGCCCCTTCGGCCAGCGGTCCCTTTCCTCATCAGGAGCGGCCGCCCACGCCCGCAGGAAGCCCAGCTGGGTGTCGAGGTTCAGCGACTCCGCGGCTCGCGCGATGGCCTCGGCGGCCTCATCGCCCGCGAAGTCCGCCGATGTCCAGCCGGGACGGGTCGGCGGTCGAGTCCCTGACTTGGCCGCTTTGAAATTCAGGCCATCTTCTGGTCGCCTGTGCCGTGGCCTCCGGTTACGGCACGCTCGATCCGTTCCAGGCGTTCGGTGATGTCGGCCATCTCTGGCGGCGGGGTCCCGTTGGCCGCGTGCTCGAGGATGGAGCGGACGTAGGTGGTGTAGCGGACGTGCCTGGCCCGGGCCTGGCGCTTGAGCTGGCTGATCACGTGGCGGCCTCGGACAGGGTGTAGGCGAGGCCGGCCTTGATCCGCTCGGGGCTGTCTTTCGCGAT
>Ga0302325_10006604_pt1 | contig 25995 bp, 17 predicted proteins | sample Palsa_T0_2_FD_201948 | JGI IMG/M metagenome (GOLD analysis project Ga0302325, IMG submission 201948) | Peat permafrost microbial communities from Stordalen Mire near Abisko, Sweden - Palsa_T0_2 | ecosystem: Environmental > Terrestrial > Soil > Palsa > Peat permafrost | place: Sweden: Abisko... | reverse complement strand
CTGGTGGGCCTGATCAGTCTGTTCAACTGTCTCGGACGCATCTTCTGGGCGTCCCTGTCGGACAAGATCGGTCGCAAGAACATGTATTACACGATCTTCATTCTGGGCATCGTGCTCTACTGCCTGCTGCCGACCTGGGGTCATCTCGGGGCGCCGATGCTGTTCGTGCTGTCGATCTGCATCATTCTGACCATGTACGGCGGCGGCTTTGCCACGGTGCCGGCCTATCTGGCCGACATCTTCGGCACACAGATGGTGGGCGCGATCCACGGGCGTCTGATCACCTCCTGGTCGGTGGCCGGCGTGGTCGGCCCGGCGCTGATTGCCGGCTTGCGCCAGACACAGATCGATCATGGCGTCGCCCATGCGCTGGTGTACGACATCACTTTGTACATCATGGCCTTCCTGCTGTTCTGCGGGTTGGTGTGCAACTTCTTCATCAAGCCGGTGGACAGCAAGCACTGGATGAGTGATGAGGCGCTGGCGCGCGAGCGCTCGCTGCAGCACGAGGATCGCATCGCCGCTGCCGCCGAGACGGCAGCGCGCGGCAGCTTCGGTCTGGGCGGTGTGCTGGCCTGGGCGGCGGTCGGCATTCCGTTCTTCATCGGTCTCTACATCGCCCTGCAGAAAGCTGCGGCCCTGTTTTAGAGCGCCGTCAGCCGCAGCGACGCCGGGCTGCCACGCCGCGGTTTGGGCGTGACACGTCCGAGACCGGTGTGTTAATGCTGCGCTCATGAACGACACGCGCTTCAGCGGCAGCGATCGCTATATCGCCACCGAGGACCTGAGCCTGGCGGTGAATGCCGCCGTCATACTACAGCGGCCGCTGTTGATCAAAGGCGAGCCGGGTACCGGCAAGACCCAGCTGGCGCAGGAGATCGCCCGCTCGCTGGATCGGCCGCTGCTCGAGTGGCACATCAAGTCGACCAGCAAGGCGCAGCAGGGTCTGTACGAATACGACGCGGTCGCACGCCTGCGCGATTCGCAGCTCGGGGATGCGCGCGTGCACGACATCCGCAATTACATCGTCAAGGGCAAGCTTTGGGAAGCCTTTGAACTCGAGCTGCAGCCGGTGGTGCTGATCGACGAGATCGACAAGGCCGATATCGAGTTCCCGAACGATCTGCTGCGCGAGCTCGACCGCATGGAGTTCTACGTCTACGAGACGCACGAGCTGGTGCAGGCGAAACATCGACCCATCATCATCATCACCAGCAACAACGAGAAGGAGCTCCCGGACGCATTCCTGCGGCGTTGCTTCTTTCATTACATTCGCTTTCCCGACGAGGCCACCATGCGCCGCATCGTCGAGATCCACTTTCCCAGGCTCAAGCAGGAGCTGCTGTCCGAGGCGCTGTCGACGTTCTTCAGCATCCGCGACACACCGGGGCTCAAGAAGAAGCCGTCCACCTCCGAACTGCTGGATTGGATCAAGCTGCTGGTGGCCGAGGACATCTCGCCCGAGGCGCTGCGGGCCGAGGATTCAAAACGCAGCCTGCCGCTGCTGCACGGCGCGCTGCTGAAGAACGAGCAGGACGTGATGCTGTTCGAGCAGCTGGTGTTCCTGCATCGCCGTGCTCGTTAAGTTCTTCTTTGCGCTGCGCGCGGCGGGCGTGCCGGTCACGCTCAGCGAGCTGTTGATGCTGCTCGAGGGCCTGAGCGCGCGCGTGGCGTGGCTCTCGGCCGAGCAGTTCTATTACTTCGCGCGGCTCGCGCTGGTCAAGGACGAACGCTACTACGATCGCTTCGATCGGGCATTTGCCGAACATTTCAAGGGTGCCGAGCGCCTGTTCGCGGCGCTCGAGCCGCAGCTGCCGGCCGAGTGGCTGCGCGCCATGAGCGAGCGGCTGCTGTCGGATCAGGAGCGGCGCAAGGTGGCTGCGCTGGGTGGCTGGGACAAGCTGATCGATAGGCTGCGCCAGCGCCTGGCCGAGCAACGCGAGCGGCACGAGGGCGGCAGCAAGTGGATCGGCACGGCCGGCACTTCCCCGTTTGGTCACGCTGGCTATCATCCCGAGGGCTCAGCGCTCGGCGGTCCGGGCCGCGAGCATCGCGCGCTCAAGGTCTGGGAGCAGCGTGAGTTCCGCAACTTCGATGATGCGGTGGAACTGGGAACGCGCAATCTGAAGATGGCCTTGCGCAAGCTGCGGCGCTTTGCGCGCGAAGGGGCCCCCGAGCAGCTGGATCTGGAACGCACCATCGATGCCACCGCCCGCAACGCCGGGCTGCTCGATTTGAAACTGATTCCCGAAAGGCACAACGCGGTCAAGGTGCTGCTGTTTCTCGACGTCGGTGGCTCGATGGACGAGCATGTGCGCCTATGCGAGGAAATGTTCTCGGCCGCGCGCAGCGAGTTCAAGCATCTGGAGCACTTCTACTTTCACAATTGTCCCTACCAGACTCTGTGGAAGGACAACCGCTCCCCGCAGGCGCAGCGCATCGCCACGCACGAGGTGCTGCGCACGTACGGGGCGGACTATCGCGCCATCCTGGTCGGCGATGCCAGCATGAGTCCCTATGAAATCACCCACGCCGGCGCCGGCATCGACCAGTGGAACGACGAGGCCGGAGCGCTGTGGCTGCAACGTCTGAGCCGCGCGTTCCCGCATCTGGTCTGGCTCAATCCGGAGCCGAGCGAGCGCTGGCAGTACACCGCCTCGATTCGCATCGTGCGCGAACTGGTGGGCGGGCGTATGTTTCCCCTGACGATCGCCGGACTGGACCAGGCCATCGCCTCGCTGAAGCGGCGCGATGCGCTGCGGCAGGCGGCGATCGAGTATGGGGAAGCCTGAAGATGGCTCGCGGCAGGCGTTTCGGGACTATATGGGTATATAAACCGCTCGCGCGGTCGCGGCAACCGTGCAATTAAATCTTGACCGGACGGGGCCGCTTCATACATTGTGCAGTTATATGGGCATATAGCGCGGCCACTTGGAGCGCGTTGCGCACACGGGGAATCGACGGGAGAGCGCCATGAACGCGAGCACAGTCACGTGCACACAGCGGGATCGACCATATGCCGGCGCGGCCGCGCGCCTCGTGCTCGGGGCGGCGCTCACAGGCGGTGCCTGCGGCATGGCGCTCGGCCAGAGTGCCGCGCCGTCGGATACCTCTGCGGCGGATAACACCCCGGGTCTGCAGGAGATCGTGGTCACGGCCACGCGGCGCGAGGAATCGCTCAGCAAGGTACCCATCAGCGTCAGCGCCTACACCCAGGAGACCATGGACGATAAGGGGGTCAAGGACATGACCGACCTGGTGCGCTACATCCCCGGCGTGTCCATCGATCAGACCGGTACCAATGCGATTTCGATTCGAGGCATTTCTTCCTCGGGCGGTGCCGGTACGACCGGCATCTATATCGATGACACGCCGATCCAGATGCGCTCGGTCGGCTTCAACCCGGATGATGCGCTGCCCAAGACCTTCGATCTGCAACGCGTCGAGGTGCTGCGCGGACCGCAGGGCACGCTGTTCGGAGCCGGTTCCGAGGGCGGCACGGTGCGTTACATCATGACCCCACCGAGCCTGACGCAGGACAGCACCTACGCGCGCAGCGAGGTCTCGTACACCCAGTATGGCGACCCGAGCTACGAGGCGGGCGTGGCGCACGGCGGGCCGATCATTGATGGCGAGCTCGGTTATCGCATCAGCGCCTGGTACCGGCATGACGGCGGCTGGATCGATCGAGTGGATCCGACCACGGGCGCGGTCGTCGACTCAAATGCCAACCGCGAAGGCGACGTCGCACTGCGGGCGGCGGCCATCTGGCAGCCGATCGGCGCGCTGACCATTACACCCAGTATTTTCTATCAGAATGATCAGAAGCACGACGTGTCGACCTATTGGCCCGCGTATTCCAACCCCTCGGCCGGGGTCTTCAACGATGCCAATCCGGACCGCACGCCGGTGCCCGACCGGTTCTACCTGCCGGCGCTCAAGATCGAGGCGGATCTGGGTCGGGCACGGCTGGTGTCCAACACCTCCTATTACAACCGCAATGAGTTGACCGGCTACGAAGGCACCGTCTACAACCTGAGCTACTACCAGACGATTGGCTGGCCGGCTTCCGGTTACGGTATCACGCCATTCCTAAACCCAGCGGAATACCCGCTGATCGATACCTCGGGTGTGCACCTGCCGGCGGGACTGACGAATTACCGCTCCCCGGCGACGGTACAGAACGAGCAGAGCAGCGTGACCCAGGAAGTGCGTCTGGAATCCAACGATCCCTCGAGTCGCCTGACCTGGACGGCGGGGCTCTTCTTGCAGGTCAGCCGCGAGGTCAGTGTCGAGCAGATCAACGATCCGATGGCCAATGCGTTGCTCGAAAACCTGTACGGTTTGGACGTCGAGGACATCTTCACGGTGCCATTGCTGCCCAACGGTGATGACTACTACAACATCAATACCACCCACGACCACCAGCTGGCTGGATTTGGCGAGGCGACCTACGCGCTGACCGATCAGTGGAAGCTCACGCTCGGCGGCCGCGTGGCGCGCACATCGTTCGACATCGTTCATTTTGCCGACGGACCGGAGAATTTCGGCCCGCAGAACGGCCAGGGCAGCGTAGCGCAGAGCGAGACGCCCTTTACGCCTAAGGCCAGCGTGAGCTTCGCGCCCAATGGAGATAACCTGTTCTATGCCACCTACTCCAAGGGGTTCCGCGTGGGCGGTGGTAATGCACCGCTGCCGCCCTATTGCTCGGCGGGGCTGATGGAGGAGGGCTATACGAGCGGGCAGGCGCCGCCGACTTACAAGTCCGATTCGACCCAAAGTTACGAGATCGGCGCCAAGGACAACTTCAACAATGTGCTCAAGCTCGCTTCGAGCGTCTACTACATCCGCTGGAACGACATTCAGCAGAACGTGTACGTCCCCGGCGGTTGCGGGCTGCAGTTCACGGACAATCTCGGCACGGCGGTGGCCAAAGGCTTCGATCTACAGGCCGATGCCGCGCTCGGTCCGATCGGGCTCGAGGCGGCCATCGGCTATACCGACGCGCGCTACACGGCCACTTCGAAATATGATCTGGCGATCGACGGCGATGCCATTTCGGGTCAGGCCGCGATCAACGGCAGTCCTGGTACCAATCCACCCTGGAATGTGACGCTCGGTGCGCAGTACAACCTCGTGGTCTCGAGCCACAAGAGCTTCGTGCGCTTCGACTATGAATTCGAGAGCCGCAACCCCTGGCTGGCGGCGATTCAGGACCCGCGCTCATCGCAGTACACGGCCTTCCCCACCCCGATCTCGCCGACGCTGCCCTCGACCACATTCGTGCAGTTTCGCGCCGGGACGTCTTTTGGCGCGTGGCAGACATCGTTTTTCATCGACAATCTGCTGAACTCGCAGACCACGACCAACTACGAGAGATCCTTTCTCGACACCTACAATCCGACCTATCCGCCGCCGGGTCCGCAGTACAACTATTACACCTTCAGGCCGCGCACCTTCGGTATCACGGCGACCCTGCATATGTAGCCTTCAGGCGAGCGGCAGATGATGCGGCCGCACGAGCATGTGCCAATCCTGGTGCTCTTCGAGGATCAGGGCGATCGCGGCTTCAATCGATGCCTTGAGCGCCGCGGTGTCGGGCTGCGCGCGTCCGGCACTGAGCGTGCCTTCGATGCGATCGATGGCCCCTTGCAGGTCGACCACCAGCCGCTCGGAGGTCGCGCCGAGCCGATAGGCCTCGGATTGCGCCAGCGCGCCATGCAGCGAGGCGCCGAGTGCGGGAAAGAAGGTCGTAATCAAAGACAGATACAGCGTATGCAGCAGCAGATGAATGAGCGCGCCGACCGCCGTGAGTCCGAACAGCCAGCTGTTGAGGCCATGGATCCGGTGCAGCAAGGCATGCTGCTTGATCGCGATGCACTGGTGGTAGTGCTTCTGTCCGGCGAGAATGTCGATCGTCCAGTGCGCGTAGCTTGAGCTGAATTCCGGATCGGACCAGGCGTGCTGCAGCGTCGTGCGTGCCAGCGCCTCGTTCTGCGTGCACAGCGTGGCGACGTCGCCGGCGCCGCGCAGGTGCTGGCCCGGATCGAGCACACGCAGATACCAGTTGGGCTCGGAGTACGTTCGCGTCAGGTCGAGCAGCGGCGCAAGCAAGGGCAGATACCAGGTCAGTTCCGCGGTCGTGCGCGCGCGCAACCACTGGCCTTGCCAGTCGCGCCGAATGCCCAGCCAGTAGATGGCGCTGACGCTGCCGATGATGCCCACCTCGCCAACCGCCCACAGGCCGGAGTAGGGATGTAGCGCGTGGCGCGGGCTGTCCCAGCCCAGCGCAAGCGGCAGGATCGCGAACAGCACGGCCAGCGCGCTGAGCAGGTAGATGGCCCAGAAGCCGCTGCGGTAGCGGTGTCCGAAGTGAATCGCGCGTTCATCGAAGCGCTGGTGCGCCGGGGCTATGGATTCGATCAGCGGCAACAGCTGCGGCGGCGGCCGCGGCGCCGGTGGCGGCGCCGGCAGGGGCAGGCGAGCACCGATCAGCAACAAGCGTTGTATGGCTTGATGCAGGGCCATGCGTGCCTCAGTCGAGGACTTCGTAGGTGACGGCGAATATGGCGTCGCTGACCACGCCCAGGCTGCCATCGCCATAATCGACCAGCCAATCCCCGGCATGTCCGGTCAGCCGCGATTCGCCATCGGCCAGCAGCACGCTGAATGTCTCGTTCATGCGCATGGCCAGGATGCGATTGCGCAGGCTGGCATAGGTCCCCGCTTGCCCGGACTGCGTTGGCGGCACGGGCCGATATTTATCAGCAAAATGCGCCCGCGAGACGCGCCAGCGTTCGCCGGCGATGCCGGTGACGATGGCGTCCCCGGGCTTGGCGTGAACCAGTCCCTCGGGGGTCTGCACGGTACAGGCCGTGGGCGTGAACACGACCTGCACCTCGCGCTCGAACTTGCGGGCGACGATGTGGCGCGGGTCATCGGCGATTGGACTGGAGTAGCCGCGCTGTCCACTCGAGCGAAACAGCGGCGACTGCGCGGCGCTCACCCCGCGCCCCGGATCGAGACGGCCGGCCCCGCCGAGGCGCTGCTGGCGCGCTGGGCCTCGCGGATGCGTTCGCGCCAGAAGCGCACACGGCGCACGGGCTGCATGGCTGGCGGCACGGCATCCATCAACGCCGCGGCCTCGCGCAGTGCTGCCGAGTTCGCTGGCTTGACGCTGAGCGCCTGCACATACAGCGCGCTGGCCAATTCTACCGGCTGCCAGCGATCACCGTGGTTTTGCAGCGCGAGCTGCCGTTGAAATTTGATCACGGGGTCAATCACCTGCGCGGCCTCAGCCAGGTGGCCCTGCCGGGCAAGAGCCATGGCGAGCCAGGTGGAAAGCTCGGCTTGGTCGCGTCGATCGGAGATGGATTGAACCGGCCAGCTATTGCGCGCCTCGAGAGCGCCGCGCATGCCGCGTTCGCTGGCGACGAAGTTACTGAGCAGATATTCGGCCTGTCCGGCGATATCGGAGGCGATGTACAGAGTTTCGTATTTATGGAATTCCTGCAAGCCCCCGTTAGGCTTTACGGCCTGCAGCCGATTGATGGCCTCCCAGGCGATGCGCCGCGCGGTCGCGGCATCGCTACGCTCCAGAGCCGCGCCCGCCCGGCCGATGTTCCCCAGCACTTCGACGAACACGGGCGGGATGCTGCCTTTGGGTTCGTCGGCTTGCAGCTTGGCCAGAGCCGGCGCGCCTGCCGCCAGTGTCGCCTCGGCTGCGGCGCTGTCACCGAGCTGCGCCTGATGGTAAGCGGTCAGGACCATGAAATAAGCTCGGACAATGGCAAATCCCGCTCCGCCGATGCTGGCTGCGCCAACATCATCGATCGATTTGAGATAGTACGGAATAGCCTCGCGCAGCTGCCCGCCTGCCCAGAGCGCATCTCCCAGATCGACATGGGCGACCCCTAGATTGTTCAACGTCGTGACATTGCCCGGATCGAGATTGAGCAGCGTCAGCGAGGTCGCCTCCACCAGTTTGCCCATCTTCAGCGCTTGCGCGGGATCCAGGTCATTGGAGGCGACATTGACCAGGCTGGATTCATTGACCTGTTGCGCATGCAGGGCCAGGCGGTAACCGGGGCGTTGCGCGAGCACGTTGTTGGTGATGGCGACGGCTTCTTCGCCGATCCGGCGGCTCTCATCGTTGTGTCCCAGCCCATTGAGCGCTTCGGTCAGCCACGCGCCGGCTTCTGCGTACAGCGCTCCCATGGCAAAGTTTTTGGGGTTGCGTGCTCCGAGGTCCACGGCGAGTTGCTGCGCATGGCGCAAGGTGCGTACGGCTTGCTCCTTTTGATTGCTATTTACCTGCTCCCAGCCGACTCGAACCAGCACCTCGGCATAGGTGCGCTGAGCAGCCACCGAGGCGTTCGGCACGTCCGCCAGGGGCTGCATTAGTTCCGCGGCGCGGTTTCCGGCCGCCGGTCCGCCCGGATCATCCTTGTTGTCGAGTATCGCCGCCTCGGCGAGCTCGGCCTGCGCCAGCGCGATCGTGGTCGCGTCGGAGCGATCGCCGGTGGCTTGCAGCTGCTCGAGCAACTGAACGGCCTCGGTGGCAGCACCGCTCGCCGCATCCAGCTTGCCCAGTGTGCGCATCGACCTGGCGTAGTACGCCATGGCCAGCGCGCCGTTGCGCGTGGTCTCAGTGTCCTTGAGCGAAGGCGGCAAGGCATGAAAGTAGTCGATCTGCCGCTTGGCGAACTCCGCCACCAGATCGAGACGGCCAAAGGTCTCGAGTTCGCGCGTGAAGTCGTCAGTCAGGTATCCGAGCAAAGTCTCCGCCTGAGCGCGTCCCTGCTCGGCGACGGCGCGCGTCTCCTGAGCCACGCGTTCGGCGCGCCGGGCGCGCTCAGTGCTCAGATAGGCGAGTACCGCTGCAGCGATGGCGCCGATGGCCAGCACGATGCAGACGCTCGCGACCTGTCGTGCGCGTACCAGCGCGCGCCGCGCCGCGAGTTCACGCGCGCGCTGTTCGGCGAGCAATCGTTCGGTGGCCTCGCGCCCCTCACGTTCACGTCGCTGATCGCGGCTGTTCTTGACCACGCTGCACAGCACATCGTGCGTGAGTTCCACCCGGCGCACGTCGAGCCGTTCTTCGATGCGCAGCAAGCGACGGTTCACCAGCACCGCGAGAGTTTCCGGGGCGGCGCCGGCGCTGTTGAAACTGCTGAGCAGGCGCTCCTCGGCGATGTTTTCGCGAAAGCCCGAGGCGGTCAGCAGCTCGTCCTCGATGATGCGCCGCACCGCCGGCGGCTGATCGGCAAGCGAGCGCTCGTAGAAGCTGCTCAGGATACTGGCGTGGGAGCCGGCGAGCAGATCGAGCGAGATTTCGCTGCGGCCCTGGGCGATCCGGGTATCGTTCAACTCACGGCATATCAGACTCAGTAACGAGGGCTCGACCTCGGCGTTGGCGATCTCGGCGCCGCCGGCGACGAAGCGCACAATGGCCGCCGCGACATCCTCCGACACCAATCTCTTGCCGGGCCGCATGACCGCGGCCAGAGCCTGCGTGCCGGTCATCGGCGCCAGCCGCAGGCGGTTTTGCGTGATGCTCGGCATCGCGCCCTTCAGGCCTTCGAGCGGCGCGAGGTAATCCTCGCGCAGCGCAATCACCACGCGATAGTCGCTGCGCGCGAAGTCGAAGCGCTCGGCGGCCGATTCGTCCTGCTCGAGCGCGGCCTCCAATGCCTTGGGCGGCCGATTCTCCACCAGATCGGCCAGATCGGCGATAAAGCGCGCGGCGCGCGCTCGCCCGAAATCGTCGCTCTGCGCCAGCGTGAAGATCTCCTCGAATTGATCGAAGATCAGCAGCGGAATCAGCGTCGCACCGCTGTCATCGCGCAGCACGTCGCCGCGATGGTGCAGGTACTCCCACAGCGACTCGCCCTGAACCGCGACGCCCACCTGGCTCCACTGCCCCGAGGTATGCGCCGTGCGCGCGATGGCCTGCTTGATCTGTTCGGCCGGCTCAGGGGCTTCGCGCGAGTAATCGATGCGAACATAGATCGGACAATAGCCCTGGCCACGCAGCCGCGGCACCAGGCCGGCGCGCAGAATCGAGGTCTTGCCCAGGCCCGACTGGCCAAACAATACCGTCAGCAGCTTGCGCTGCACGCGCCGCGCGAGTTCGGCGACCTCCTCTTCGCGCCCGTAGAAGTACTGGCGCGTCTCTTCGGTGAAGGAGGCCAGCCCCAGCCAGGGATAGCGCTCATCGACCGCATTCTGCGGTTGCGCGTTCATTGCCGGCGCGCCCGCATGAAGTCCGCCACGCGCTGCGCGAACTCGGCCGGCACGATGCCTCCGGGCAGCTGCGTGAAATGCAGCGCCTTGAACTTATCCGGCACCAGTGCCTCGGCCGCGCTGGTGGCATCGATGCTGACCGGCAGGATGAACAGCGCGCCGTCGGCCATGTTGCGCACGCGATCGATGGCGTAGCTCCACTCGCGACGGAAATAGCCCTCGTGCCGACGCTGCGTGGTGGCCGAGACCACCGGAATGAAATACGAGCAGCGGGCGATGTTGCGTTGAATCTTGCGATCGTAATCATCACCGACTTCCAGCCGGTCGATATCGAACCAGGTGGTGATGCCGGCGGCCTCTAACCCGGCCTTGATCTGCTGCACGGCCGGCAGGTCCTCGCGCGCGTAGCTGATGAACACGGCATTGTCCGGCATTTCGCGCGCCGGTGGCAGGAAACGCGCGGCGGCGCTGACCGGCGCCGCGGCCGAGGCGGGCTTGCGGCGCGCCTGCCAGCGCTGATGCAACTCCTCGACAAAGCGCTCGGCGCCCATGTAGATGCGCGTGCGCACGCTGACCTGCTGCAGGAAGGCCATGAGCCGCTCGTCCTGGCCGGTGTGATCATCGGCCATGACCTCACCGACGTCGCGCGGATCGGACAGGCGCTGGCGTTTCGCCATCCGCAGGAACAGTCGTGCCAGCCAGTTGGTGAAATTGCTGCCAATGAACAGCAGGTGATTGTGCTCGAGCTCGTGGAACAGCTTTTCGGGCGCCAGGTGCTCATTCTGCAGCGCGCAGATGAACTCCAGCAGATCCTCATCGGAGATCACGTAGGTTGGCGATGCCGAGAGCCGTCCGAACAGATGATAGACCAGCGGCCGCTGCAGCCGGTCGCGTTCGGAGGGCAGGTCAGCGACTCGATTGGGTGCGTACGAGAGCACATCGGTCGAGGAAGCGCCGCCGAAGCGCTCGAGGTTGATCGCGCTCTCGAGCAGCGCATCGAAGGTCGTGGAGACGAACAGGTCGAAGTCGGTGATGGCCGCCAGATGCCGCAGCGCCTGCGGGGGCTCGAACTGTGCCTCCTTGAGGATGCTGCGCACGCGCACGTAGGCCTCTTCACGCCGGCCGCGCGCGGCCAGGAACCAGCAGATCACATCGTTGAGCGTGTAGGCCGGCGGCAGCTGCGTGGTGTCGACGTTCAGCCGGGCAGCGAGTTTCTCCGCCAGCCAGTCGTAGAGCAGTCGCGGGCCACGTTCGGTGGAGACCTGCAGCAGCTCGGGTCCGACGATCGGAATGACCCGCCGCTCCTCGATGAAGCTCAGCAGATCCTCCCAGGCATCGTCATCGAGCGTGCTGACAGGCATCCGAGCCGATGAGAGGCTGTTCATGAGACGCCACGGCGCAGAGTACGCACTACTTCCATATGCTGATCATCGAATGTGTGGCGTTCCCTTAGGCTGCCGCCGAGCGCAGCACCGTCACCCGCCCCGTGATGGCCCCGGGAGCCAGGCATGAAATCTTATTGAGTGCTCTCTTGATCTGTCGCACTGCAGTATAGCCCGAGCGCCGAGGCCGGTACAGGCGAGGGCGCCCCGCCGCGGCGGCAATGTCGCTGTCCTTTTTGACGGGTTCGTCAAAGTAAATCAAGATGCGGTCGATGCAATCAGGGCTTTCGCAGACCGACAGCGGGCGTGGGCTCGTCGATGAAAATCGCCGCTTTTACGACGGACTCTGGTCCACCGCCCGCCTGGTCGAGCCCGAGCGGTTCAACACCTGGCCGCTGGTGCAATCCCTATTGCCCGAAGGCGGCCAACGCCTTGAGGTCGCGCCGGGCCTGCGACCGCGCCTGCCCATCCAGGGTACGCAGTTCCTCGACATCAGCGTGCAGGCGCTCGCCAAGCTTCAAGGTCGCGGCGCGCGGGTGGCACTCGGCCAGGTCAGCGCACTGCCGTTCGGTGCCGAGGCGTTCGATCTGGTCTGCGCGCTCGACATCATCGAACATGTCGAGGACGAGGACGGCGCGCTCTCGGAGCTGTCCCGAGTGGCGAAGTCGGGGGCAACGCTGCTGCTGTCGACACCGCTGCACCCATCGCTGTGGAGCGCGTTCGATGACTTCGTGGGCCACAAGCGGCGCTACGAGCCGGAGCGGCTGCTCAGCAAGCTGAGCCAGCATGAGCTTGCCGTGGAACGCAGCGCCGTGTTTGGCATGGCGCCGCGCTCCTCGCGGCTGCTGGATCTGGGCATGTGGTGGCTGTCACATCATCCTGAGCGAGCCATGTGGTGGTACAACCGCGCCATCATGCCGCTGGGCTTGCGGCTGCAGAAGCCGCTGCAGTTCTCCGCCGGATTGGGCATCACCGACGGCGTCGACGAAATCCTGCTCGTGTGCCGAAGACAGGCGCGCTAGCGTGCCATCAGGCGATACGCCGCAGCAACCGACGGCGTCCCGACGGCTCGTGCTGCTGTTGTCGGCGGCCCTTTTCATCAACTACGTCGATCGCGGCAATCTCTCGACCGCCGCGCCACTGATTCAGGACCAGCTGCAGCTATCGGCGACGCAGTTGGGAGTGCTGCTGTCCGCGTTCTATTACAGTTACGTGCTGGCGATGGCGCCCGTCGGCTGGCTCGCCGAGCGCTTCGGGGCTCACCGCGTGCTGGGGACCGGCGTCGCAATCTGGGCCGTGTCGACGTTCCTGACCGGCTTTGCCGTCGGCTTCGCCTCCCTGCTGCTGCTGCGCTTGCTGCTCGGCCTGGGCGAGAGCGCCGGCTTTCCCTGCTGTTCCAAGCTGGTCGCGGTGGCGGTCGAACCGTCCCGCATCGGCATGGCCAACGGCATGATGTCCTTTGGCTATCTCGTGGGTCCCGCGCTCGGCACCGTCGTCGGTGGCGTACTCATGAGCCAGGTCGGTTGGCGCCCGGTGTTCGTGCTGTTCGGCGCGCTGTCGCTGCTGTGGCTGTGGCCCTGGAGTCGAGTGCGCATTGCCGAGCCCACTGCGCGCGCCATCGGCGCGGCGCGCGAGGGCCCGAGCTTCGCGCAGATTTTGCGCCAGCGCGGACTCTGGGGTGCGTCCGTCGGGCACTTCGCGTCAAACTACAATTATTACTTCATTCTCGCGTGGCTGCCGCTGTACCTGGTCAAGGCGCGCGGCTTCTCGCTGCAGGCGATGGCCGGCATCGCCGGTGTCGCCTACCTGATCAACGCGCTGGCCGCACTGTTCAGCGGCTGGGCCACCGACCGATGGATCCGCTCGGGTCATTCGGCCAGCGTGATCTACAAGGCCACGCAAGTGCTCAATAACCTGGCCTCGATCGCGGCCATGGCCGGCATGGTACTGCTGCCGCTCGCGGGATCGGTGCTTTGCCTGTTCGCCTACCAGGTCGTGGTCGGTTTGTCCTCGCCCGGGATCTATGCGATTCCACAGATCATGGCCGGCCCTATGGCTGCCGGCCGATGGGTCGGGGTGCAGAATACCTGCGGCAATATCGCCGGGATTCTCGCGCCCATGATCACCGGCATACTGATCGATGCGAGCGGCAGCTTCACCAGTGCGTTCGCGCTGGCAGGCTTGGTCAACGTGCTCGGGCTCGTGGCTTGGCTGTGGATTCTGCCGCGGGTCGCGCCGCTGCGCTGGCAGTCCATGGCCTGATCGTGAGCGATGCGTTCATTCGAACGCCTCGGCCCGTACCTCGAGCATCAGCACTTGCCGGCGCGAGACGAAATCGCGCAATGCACGCTCGAGCGATTCCAGACTGTCGATCAGGCGATGAGCGTAGCCGTAGGCGCGCGCCAGATCCGCCAACTCCGGCGGCCGCACGTCCACGCCTTCGGGCTCGATGTCCACGGCCAGCATCGAGCTCTTGATCTCGCCATAGCCGCGGTTGTTCCAGACCAGGATGGCCGACCAGGCATCGACGTCGCGCGGCACGGCCAACTCGCCCAGCGAGAACTGAAGGCCGCCGTCCCCGACCAGACAGACCACGGGCCGCTCAGGCGCGCCGAGCCCGGCGCCGGTTGAGGCGGGCAACGCATAGCCGAGCGTGCCGTAGCCGGTCGCGCTGTTGAACCAGGAACCGGGTGTGGCGGCCGCAAAACCGAGGTTGCCGGCGTAGACCGGCTGCGTTGAATCCCCGACCAGGAAGGCTTCCGGGACGCTATCGCGGATGGATTCGAGAAAAGCAATCTGACGCCGCATCGCAGGACTCAGACTCGCCAGACCCTGGCTGCGCGCATCCTCGGCGGTCCTCGCGCCGTGCTCGGATCGCGCCGCGGCCGCCGAGCCAATACCGGCGGCCAGGATCTCACGCAGCCTCTGGCGGGCGTGGCCGCACAAGGCCAGCGCGGGATGCGCGTTGCGTTCGAGCTGCGAGGCCTCGACATCGATGCGAATCAGCTGCGGCAACGGCGGGAAGTCATCGCGCGAGTACATATCGTAATCCGTGGGCCCGAGTTCCGTGCCGACCGCGAGCACGACATCAGCCGCGCTGATCAAGGCGCGCACCGGCGTGAGCGAAGCGCTCAACGACACGGCCAATGGATGTCGCGGTGGCAGCAGACCGCGTGCATTGACGCTCATGACAACGGGCGCGCCCAGATGCTCGGCGAGGCTTCGAATCTCACTGGCCGCGCCCAGCGCACCGCCACCGGCAAGAATCACGGGCGCGTGCGCGCGCGCGAGCCGCTGCGCGGCCTCGGCGATCGCCTCTGCAGGCGCGCCTTGTGGCGAGGCCGGCGCGGGCCGGGCGCCGCCCTGCGCCAGGCCGCTGCTCTCGGCAGCCAGCACATCGCGTGGAATTTCGATGTAAGCCGGTCGCGGGCGGCGTGCCGTGGCGGCCGCGAACGCTCGCTCGAGCGCCTGCGGCAACGCTTCGGGCGCCAGCACGCGCTCGGCGCTGACGCTGACCTTCGAGGCCAGCCCCAGCTGATCCGGCAGCTCATGCAGAAAGCCGCGGCCGGTACCGATCTCGCCGCGACGGTTTTCGCTCGCGATGACGATCAGCGGGATCGAATCCCCGTAGGCCTGCGCCATCGCCGTGGTGATGTTGGTGAGGCCTGGACCGGTGATCGTGAAACAAACTCCGGGCTGGCCCGTGACCCGCGCGTAGCCGTCGGCCATGAAGCCAAGACCCTGCTCGTGTCGTCCGGTCACGTGGCGGATGCTCGACGCGGCGAGGCCTCGATAGAGCTCGAGATTGTGCACGCCCGGAATGCCGAACACGTGCCGCACGCCCCGTGCCTCGAGCGACTCGATCAGATAGCTCCCCAGCGTCTTTTTCATCAGCGCCCCTCTGCGTCGGCCGAGTATCTCACGGCACCGCACGCCTCGGTGCCGCCCCCGCATGCACCGCCTTTCCACTAGAATCCACGGCCATGTCCCATCTCAACGGCATCGATGAGCGCTCGGTCGCGCGTACCACGGTCATTTTCTGCGTGCTCGCCGCGCTGTGCGAAGGCATCGATCTGCAGGCCGCGGGCGTCGCGGCCTCAGGCATTGCGACGGAGTTCAAAGCCACTGCGGCGCAGCTCGGAAATTTTTTCAGTGCCAGCACCTTTGGTCTGTTCTTCGGTGCGCTGATTGGCGGCCGTGTGGCCGATCACATTGGGCGCAAACGCGTACTGGTGGCATCCATTGCCCTATTCGGCCTGTTTTCCCTGCTGACGCCGCTGGCGTTTGATATGGCCTCGCTGAGCGCAGCGCGCCTGCTGACCGGTTTGGGCCTGGGCGGAGCGCTGCCCAATCTGATTGCGCTGACCGCCGAGAGCAGCCCCGAGCACCGCCGCAGCGCCAACGTGACCATGATGTACAGCGGCGCGCCCTTCGGTGGTGCCATCGCCAGCTGGGTCAGCATGGTCATGGCCTCCTCGCACTGGCGCTGGATCTTCGTTGTCGGCGGCATCGCGCCACTGTTGCTCGCGCCCGTCATGGCCGTGTCGATGCCGGAATCCCTGGGCTTCCGACGCGCCCAGCAAGCCTCGGCAATGGCCACAGCGACAGCGACGGCAACGGCGCGTAGCAGCGTTCTGGCCATTTTTGCCGACGGCCGCACGCCGCGCACAGTGCTGCTGTGGGTCAGTTTCTTCCTGGGCCTGCTGACGCTGTATCTGCTGTTGAATTGGCTGCCGACCTTGCTGGTAGGCGATGGTCTGACGCGCGCCCAGGCGGTCGGAGCGCAAATTGGATTCAACGCCGGCGGTGCGCTGGCTGCGCTGCTAATGGGCGTCCTGCTCGAGGGCAGATTGCGCGGGCCCAGCATCGTGATCACGTTCGTGGCGCTGCCTGTACTCGTGTGGCTGCTCGCGAAAGCCCCGCCGCAACTGGTCATCCTCACGCTACTGGTGTTGTTGCTGGGCTGCGCGGTGCTCGCCGCGCAGGGATTTCTCTATGCGATGGCGCCGATTCCGTACCCGACGGTCATTCGAGGGATCGGGGTCGGCGCTGCGGTGGCAATGGGTCGCATCGGCTCGATTGTCGGGCCCAAGCTCGGCGGAGCGTTGAGGGCCATGGGTCACGGTTCCTCACAGCTGCTCATGGACCTGCTGCCGATCGTCATTCTGGGCAGCGTATGCGCGCTGTGGCTCGCCTGGTGCGTGCCCAAGCGCACGCAGGTGCTGTGAGCGATGCGAACTGAGCGCATGCAACCCAGCAGCTACGCCCGTCTGCCGGAGCATTTCTACGCGCGGCTCGCACCCACGCCGGTGGCGAAGCCGCGGCTGATCCAATTCAATCGGCTGCTGGCCGAGGAATTGGGGCTGCAGATCGACGCCGCCGATGCCGAAGCACTGGCCGCGACATTTTCCGGCAACCGCCTGCCGCCAGGGGCGGAGCCGATCGCGATGGCCTATGCCGGGCATCAGTTCGGCTACTTCGTGCCGCAACTGGGCGATGGCCGCGCGATTCTGCTGGGCGAAGTGCGCGATCGCACCGGCGTGCGCCGCGACATCCAGTTGAAGGGCTCGGGACGCACGCCGTTCTCGCGCAACGGCGATGGTCGGGCGGCGCTGGGGCCGGTGCTGCGCGAGTACCTGGTCAGCGAGGCCATGCATGCGCTGGGCGTTCCGAGCACCCGGGCATTGACCGCCGTGCTGACCGGCGAGGCGGTGCAGCGTGAGCAGCATCTGCCGGGAGCGATCCTCACACGTGTTGCCGCCAGCCATGTGCGCGTGGGCACGTTTCAATATTTTGCCGCGCGCGCGGACGTCGAGGCCACGCGGCGGCTGGCCGACTACGTGATCGAGCGACTCTACCCCGACGCCGTGTCGGCGCAGCAGCCGTATCTGTCATTGCTGCAGGCGGTCATGGCCCGGCAGGCGCAGCTCATCGCCCGCTGGATGCACGTGGGTTTCATCCATGGGGTGATGAACACGGACAACATGGCGCTGTCGGGCGAGACCATCGACTTCGGTCCGTGCGCCTTCATGGATGCGTACGATCCGGCCACCGTGTTCAGCTCGATTGATTCCTTCGGTCGCTACGCCTATGCCAACCAACCGCAGGTCGCGCAATGGAATCTCGCGCGCTTCGCCGAGACGCTGCTGCCATTGATGGACGCTGTCCCTGAGCGGGCGCTCGAGTTGGCCGGCGAGGTGATCGCCGCATTCCCGGCACGCTACTCGGAGCATTGGTTGACCGGCATGCGCCGCAAGCTCGGGCTGCTCGCCGCCGAGGAGGGCGATCGTGAACTCGCGCAAGCATTGCTTGCCGCGATGCATGCCAACCAGGCGGATTTCACACTGACGTTTCGTCGCCTCGCCGATGCCGCGCACAGCGAGCAGGCCGATGCCGCCGCGCGTAGCCTGTTTGCCGACCCGCACGCCTATGACGATTGGGCGCGCCAGTGGCGATTGCGCCTGAGTCGCGAGGCGCAGACACCGCACGCGCGCGCCGAGGCCATGCGAGCCGTGAACCCGGCCTTCATCCCACGCAACCACCGTATCGAACAGGTCATCACCGCGGCCGTGCAGGGCGATGATTTCTCGCCATTTGCCGAATTGCTGACATTGCTTTCACGACCCTACGAGGAGCAACCGCGCTTCGAGGCGTATGCCCAACCGCCGCAACCGGGCGAGCGCGTTCTGCAGACCTTCTGTGGAACCTGAGCGGCAGCGCGCAGCGGTGCAACGGTCTGATCGCATAGGCTGGGCCATGTCATTGCCTATCCGCATCTATGCCGCGCTTGTCCTGCTGTGCCTGCCATACCTGGCGGTGGGAACCTGGCTGCTGCACATGAAGGGCTTGCAGAGCCTGGCGGCATTTGTCGCCTCTGTCGGTCTGCTGATGTGGGTGCTGGCGTTCAGCGCGCGAAGCTGGCGTCTGTTTCTGCTACTGCAATTTCCCTTCCTGATCCTGGGCGCGGCCTTCGCGGAGTACATCTACACCTTCGACAGCCCGCCGGGACAACTCATCGCCTACGTCCTCGCCACCTCATCCTGGGCGGAGGTCGTTGGGTTCTTCGGTATCTGGCAGGGTAAGAAGCTGTTGCTGGCAGCGCTGCTCGTCGGCACGATCTATCTATGGCTTTCGGCTCGCGCGCCGGCGCGGCCCATCTTCTCTAGCCGCAGCGGCTACTGGCGTTGGGGCGGTATCGCTGCGGTGGTGCTGCTGAGCGCCTATGCCGCGCAGAATTCGGCGGCGTTCATTGACGGCCTCGCAGCCAACCCCGTCATCGGTACCGCGATGTTCCTGGGCGGGCCGCTGCGGCAGGCTAATGCAGCGGTGAAGGGCACGGCCATTCGCAAGCTGCCGTACGGCGCATCGCGCATACACGATGCAGAGGAAGTTCATATCCTGGTGATCGGCGAGAGCTCGCGACGCGATTCGTGGTCTGTGTACGGCTACCAGCGCGAGACAACGCCGAATCTCGAGCGATTGCAAGGCGAGGCCATTTTTTTCCAGCATGCCATGGCCGATGCCAACATGACGATCTATGCCGTGCCGATACTACTGACCGGAAGGCCCCCGGGCAGCTTCGATATCAAGGACATCACCGGTAATCTCGTGGATCTGGCCGAGGAGGCCGGATATTCCACCTCCTGGCTCATGAACCAGGACCCTCACATCTCGCTTCTGATCGGCGTGCACGCCGATCACATGGTTTATCCGCCCTCCATATCCACGCTGGTCGAGGGGCACCTGCCATTGGACGGGGCCCTGCTGCCTGATCTGCAGCGCGAAATCGCACGCGGCGGCAAGTCGCGCTTCATCGGCCTGCACATCATCGGTTCTCACTGGGAGTACGCGCAACGCTACCCCGCGGCGTTCGAGCGCTTTGGCGCCGGCAGCGATCTGTCGCATCTGGCCGTGCTCTCGGGCAAGCCGGATCCGCGCATAGTGGATTCGTACGATAACAGTGTCAGCTACACGGATTGGTTCCTGGCCCAGATCATCCAGCAGGCCCGCACTCTGACGGTTCCGGCGACAGTGACTTTTTTTTCGGATCACGGTGAAGACCTGCTGATGCTGGACGGCGTGGCCGGTCACGGCACGGCCGGCTATTCGAAGCATCAGTTCGAGATTCCGGCCTTTGTCTGGGTGAATTCCGCATTTCGCGAGGCGCATCCCGACAAAGTACAGGCCATGACCCAAAATGCCGGCAAGCAGATTCGCACTCATAATGTTTTCTATTCGATGGCCGATCTGATGGGTATTGGGTGGCCGGGCGCTTCGCCGGAGCAATCGTTCGCCTCGACTGGTTTCGAGCCGGACCTGACCACCCCGTTCATTGCCGGCGGAAAGTTCGTCGCACGCGTCGATTGAGACATGCGTGCGCGCGGCAGCGCCGGAACGCTTCAGAAGATCATTAGATCGGCGGCGTGGACGGCGCTGGCGGTGGCGATGGCGCCGGAGCTGGCGCGGAAGCAGGGGCGGTCACTGAAGCCGGCGCCGTGGCGGCCGGCAAATCGCTGCCGGCGCCTGCCGCGCTCGACTCATCGGCGTGAGCTGCGGCGTGCCGGGTTGATGCGCGGGCCGCCTCGTCGGCGGAGGCGGGCAGTTGCTGGGCGTCCAGCGCCGCCGTGTCGATCACGGACGGATCGTCACGCAGCTTGACATACAGCTGGCCGGAACTCGGGTGCGGGACCGGCAGCGCCGAGCCCGGAAAGCCGTCGGGAACCTGCACGGCGTGATCGAACAGCGCATTGCCGGAGACGGAGTCGACCAGATACAGGTTGGAGCCCGAGAGCTTGCAGGCCAGCTCGGCCGTGGCCGGGCATTTGAGCTCGCGCAGCACCGGCAGGCGCACGAGCGTGGCCAATGGCTGCCAGTCGCCCGCGACCCCACCGGTCGCCACCCGGAACTGCAGCGGACCGGCGGCCGAGGATCCGAACGCCTTGCCCGGGTCGAGCTCGGCCACCGCGACGGCGGCGTTCTGCAACGTGATGCCACCGTTGCCGAGACTGAGGGTGGTGGAGAACGATTCATCGGCGGTAGCCACTTCGATGCTCTCGTCGTGTGCAAAGGCCGACGGCGATTGCGCGCGTACGGAGAATATCAATCTGGCATCCTGCGGCAGGTCGTTCTGGTCGGCCAGCTGTATGTTGCTTTGGCTGCTCGAGGCCGAGGGCTGCACACTCTTGCCGATCAACTTCACACTCGGGCGCGGCGCCTGCACCGACACGCTCAGATCAAATACGCGACCATCCTTGAGCGTGACGTGCGCGTTGGTGATCTCCTGCTGCGTCAAAGCAGCGACCGCCTGCGCATCTTGCGACACCATCAGCAGTTCATCACCGCCCTTGGCGGTGGAGAGCTTTCCGGGCGCGAACTCGATACCCTTCACCGACAGGCCGGCGACCTCATCGAGCCGGCTGCCCTTCAGGACGCCGTGCGCGTCTCCGGCGTGAATCGTGAAACCGTCGAGGTGTCCCGCCTCGGAAAAGGCGCGCAGCGAGACCGGCAGCGGCTGGCTGGTGCCGTATTGCGTGACCAGCAGCGTCATCGCTCCGGGCTGCGCTTCCTGCAACGGCAGCTTCAGCTCCACTTCATTGGGCGCCAGCGTCTTCCATTCGGTTTTCAGTTGCTTGCCGGCCGGGTCCTTCAGCATGATGCCATCGATGCAACTGACGCTGTCGGCCTGAAGGTGAACGGTGTTCTCGCGCCCGACGATCAGCGCCGCCTGGTCTTTGCTGGCCAAGGCCCAGGTCTGCGCGCGCGCGTTCACCAGTTGGAAGCTTGGACCGGCGTAGCTGTCGAAACCCCAGTAGCCGTGCAGCACGCCACGAACGCTGTCACCCAGGCTGACGGCGCCAAGGCCGGAGGTATCCACCACGAATCCGCCCTGTGCGGCATCGGCTTTGGCCGGCAGGTCGATGCTCCGGCCATCGGCACCGGTCAGGCTCAGCCTGACGTCGTGGGCAAAATTCGAGGAAAACACCAGCGGCGCGCCCTCGACCGGTAGCACCAGCGAGCGCTCACGGGCGCAGTAAATTTCCTTGGGGTCCACGGCATGCAGCGGTGGCAGCTGCGCCTGTTCGACCGCCGGCAACGCCGCGACGAGGACCGACTTGGGATTGTGAAAGGAGGGCGGCGTGTTCAGTGTCAGAGCCAGTTGGTCCTGCTGCAGTGATGCCAGCGCCGGAATGTATTGATACTGCGCGGTATGGAAGGAATCCAGGATGCGCGCGATATCGAGCACCGATGCGATATAAGGGCTGTAGTAGCCATAGCTGAGCTGCGGAGTGAAGCTCGCCTCCATGGCCAGATCGCTGGCCGGACCCGTGGTCAGTGCCTCGACGATCGAGGTGCTGTGGCCGTCGTTCAATATCAGCGACTCCTGCCCCTTCATCAGGCACGGGGCCTGCATCTCCGGCAGACGGTCCAGGCATTTCTCGTCCACTTTGATTGCCAGACTTCGCGCCAGCAGCGGCGCGACTTCTCTGAGCTTGGCCGGATCGGCCTCATTGAGCGCACGAATCGCCGTCAGATAGGCTTGCAGGCGCGAGCGATCCAATGTGGCCTGGTTCAGGTCCTGAGAGGTGCGCACGAAGGCGCCCGGACGCCCGCGCACGGCGTCCACCAGCGTTCTGAAATCGCCGCGGGTTTCAGGCGCGAGGAACAGCAAAACCTGCTCGGCGTCCTGCGGCACGGTGACCGTCAGGCCCTCCTGAGCGCAGGGGCGGGCCCAGGTTTCGCAGAGAAAGAACCAGGCGGGCGGCGGCGGGTTGGTCGATCCGCTCAAGAACGCAGCCACCAGCAGATAATGCGCGGACTGCGTGGCCGGCAGATCGGCCTTGATCCACAGGCGGTCGCCGACCGCGAGATTGGGAACCTCGGACACCGGCAGCGTGCTCTCGCCCCGGGTCACCTTCACCTGCAGGTTCGGACCGGCAAGATCGAACGGCGCCGGATCGGCATGCACGGGGGCTGCGAGTAGCGCAACCGAAAGCAAAAGAGCGCATCGCGAAAGCATGGCGATTTTCAGACCTCGTAGACTGATTCGGGCTTGCAATGGAATGCCGTGCGCACCTCAAGCTGTGCACGCGCGTTCGCGGCAGGATCATGGATCCTGCGCGTGGATCCTGCGCGGACCTTACATCCGCAACGCGACCTGGTCGCCCGACGGCGATTCAGGAACTGATGGCGCGAAGAAGGTTAGCACACCTCAGGTCGCGTTTGACCTGCTTGCACTGCGATCGCGCCAGCATGCCGTGATTGTGTCGCCGATTGGACACATCAGCCCATGCGGCTCAGGAAGATCTTGCCAAAGGCGTCGCTGGCGCGGTCGATGACCTGTGCAAAGTGCTCGCGCAGCAGCGGTGACATGCGCAGCAGGCGCGAACGGCCGTCGGCGGGGTTGTCGATCTCCTCGAGATAGCCCTCGGCGATTGCCCGCCGCAGGTACTTCATCGCGGTCTGACTGCTGACGCCCTTGACCAGCTCATAGGCATCGGTCTTGGCCACCGCGGCGGCCTCACGCAGCCATAACTCCGTGAACAGGCGGGAGAAGTAGATGTTGCCGAAACCGGCCTTGTGAAACGCCGCGACCCAGGCTTCATCGAGTTCGCGCAATGCCAGCAGGAAGCGCGTGCGCCGCGCGCGCTGTCTGCTGGCCATGAGTTTCGTCGGCAAATGCTTCGCTCCGTTACCACGGATTGTAGCACGCGAAACTATCGGTAAATTTGTATATATAATTGTAGATGTTCACGGGAATCCGTGCTATATCTGCGCCGCCGAGTGCTCGCTGTGTGGCTTCGGCCATTTGCCGCGACCGGGAGAGCCTGTCCAATGTCCGCCCGCCAGAGCGCCGTCTCACGCAGCGTGTTCCGTGATCGCCGGGCGGCGCTGGCCAACACGCTGGTGCTGCTGTGGACCACGCTGGGCTGGCTGGGATCGTTCGCGCTGATGGGCGCGCGCGATCTCTGGCTGAACATCGTTGGCGTGCTGCTTTCTGCCCACACCATGGTGCTGGCGGCGTATCTGGTCCACGAGGCTGCGCATCACACGCTATCGCCGATCCAGGCCGCCAACCGCTGGATCGGGGAAGCCATGAGCTTCATCGCCGGTGCCTGTTACGCCTCCTTTGAACGCATCCGGCACATGCACATTCGCCATCACCTCGATCGAGCGGATTTGAGCTGCTTTGATTTCAAGGCACTCATGCGGCGTCGTCCCGCGGTTCGTCGGCTGTTGCAGGGCATGGAGTGGGCTTATGTGCCGGCGACCGAGGTGTTGATGCATCTGCAGGTGGTCTGGCGGCCCTGGTTGCAGCGCTCTCAGCGCCGGCATCTGCCGCGCGCGGCGGCCATGCTGGGGCTGCGCCTGGGCCTGCTGGCCGTGCTCGGCCTCTGGTCGCTCAAGGCGCTGCTGCTGTACATCGTGGCGCTTGCGCTGATGCTGCATGTGCTCAATTTCTTCGATGCGTTTCACCACACCTTCGAACAGTACTTCGTCGCGCCTGATCAGCCGGTGCCCATGAACGATCGCAACCCCGGCTATGAGCAGGACAATACCTTTTCCAATCTGGTGTCACGACGATACCCCTGGCTCAATGTGTTGATTCTGAATTTCGGCTACCACAACGCGCACCATCAGCGCGCCTCGGTTCCGTGGTATCGATTGCCCGCATTCCACCGTGAACTCTACGGCGAGCAGTCCCTGGCCGTGATGCCGATCCCGGAACTGCTGAGCAGCTGGCATCGCAACCGCGTGCGGCGTGTGTGTGCGGAGGATTACGGCGGCCCCGGTCAGGGTCCCGGCCGTGCCGACAGTTTCATCGGCGCGCATGGCGTGTCGTTTCTGACGGTGATCTGAATGCCGTTGCGCGCGCGATGGCGCTGCCGGGCGTGATGAGAGCCGAGCGATCGCAGTCGACGCACGCAGGCCTTCAGGCGGTGGTGACCGGGGCGGCCGGCGGCATTGGCGCCGCCATCGTGCGCGGCCTCATCGACCTGGGCATCACGGTGCATGGCCTGGATCGCGATCGGGCGGGCCAGCAGCGGCTGATCGCAGAACTCAACGGCGACGCACGATATGTTGCGCATGTCGTGGATCTGGCGGACCGCGCCGACACCGATCGCGTGCTGGCCGAGGTGCTGGCCGCGCTCGCCGGGCGCTGCGACATTCTGGTCAACAATGCGGGCATCAGTCGGGTGCAGCCGTTTTCGGCCACCGACGACGGCTTGCTCGACTTGCTGCTGGCGGTGAATTTCACCGCAGCGTTTCGCATCACGCGAGCGCTGATGCCGGCGCTGCAGGGCAGCGGATGCGCCGCCATCGTCAACATCGCCTCGGAACTCGCACTCGTGGGGCAGGCCGGCTACGGCGCCTATTGCGCCACCAAGGGCGCACTGCTCGCCTGGAGCCGGGCGCTGGCCGTCGAGTTTGCCAGGCAGGGCATTCGAGTCAATGCGGTGTGCCCCGGTCCGACCGACACCGCCATGCTCAACGAGGAATTCGCCGCAGCGGCAGATCCGCCGGCAGTGCGCAGCGCAGAGATCGCATCCGTTCCACTCGGCCGCCTGGGCGCCGCGCGCGAGATCGCCGCGGTGGTGGCCTTCCTGGCCAGCGATGCGGCGGCCTTCGTCACCGGTGCGGCCTGGTCGGTCGATGGCGGCAAGAGCGCGCGATGAAGCCATGATCGCCAACCCCGTTCCATGGCCCAACGGCGCGCGCTGTGCGGTGAGCTTCACACTCGACATGGACGCGGAGAGCATTCTTCACCTGGCGCATCCGCAACGCGCTCACAGCATGGTGTCGGCGGCCTCGATGCTGCGCTACGGCCCGGATGTGGCCGTGCCGCGTATCCTCGACAGCTATCGTCACTACGGGATTCGACAGACTTTCTTCGTGCCGGGTTGGTGCGCGCAACGCTATCCCTACGCGCTCGAGGCGATGGTGCGCGACGGCCACGAGGTTTCGGCGCACGGCTATCTGCATGAACACCCCAATGAGCTGTCGGACCAGGACGAGCGCGACTGCCTGCTGCGCAGCATTGCGGCCGTGCAGGCAGTGACCGGCGAGAGACCGGCGGGCTGGCGCGCTCCGCTCTACAACTTCTCGCACCGATCCGCCGAACTGCTGCTCGAGGCGGGTATCGGCTATGACGCATCGCTGATGGGAGATGACCTGCCGTATCTGTTGGACACCGCGCGCGGCACGCTGCTGGAGCTGCCCTCGCACTGGGGCATGGATGACTGGCCGCCGTTCATGCATAGCAGCGAGCTCGGCGTGCAGATGCCGATTCAGTCGGCGGGGCGCGCCTGGGAGAGCTGGTGGGAGGAGTTCGAGGCGATGTGGGAGTACGGCGGACTTTGGATACCGG
>Ga0302325_10006603_pt1 | contig 25997 bp, 15 predicted proteins | sample Palsa_T0_2_FD_201948 | JGI IMG/M metagenome (GOLD analysis project Ga0302325, IMG submission 201948) | Peat permafrost microbial communities from Stordalen Mire near Abisko, Sweden - Palsa_T0_2 | ecosystem: Environmental > Terrestrial > Soil > Palsa > Peat permafrost | place: Sweden: Abisko... | reverse complement strand
CCGGGCCAATCAAGGTTGCCGTTTCAGAAACCATCAACGCCGTCGCCATGGATCCCAGCCTGACCAACAGCGATATCGGGACGGATGCTTACGTGATACAGGCTGGAGGGGCGTCGATCAACTTCGAGAACGGCTTCTCTTCCACGGCAGGCTTGACGCTGAACGGAAGCACCCTGGCCTCAAATGACTCCCGCATGCAGTTGACGGATGGCGGCCTGAATGAGGCCGGGAGCGTGTTCTGGAACGCGCCGATCAATATCCAGGCGTTCACCACGAAGTTTGCGTTCCAGCTATCTCAGGCGCAGGGCAACGGCTTTACTTTCACCACTCAGAACGTCGGGCCGACCGCGCTCGGCGGGGACTCTGCCGGGCTCGGTTATCAAAACATCGGGCAAAGTGTCGCCGTCAAGTTCAACTTCTATAACTACGAGAATGAGGGAGACGATTCGACCGGTGTCTACACCGATGGTGAGCCGCCCGTGTCGCCTACGGTCGACATCAGTCCGAGCGGAATCGAGCTGAACAGCGACGACGGCATAACGGCGACTGTCACCTATGACGGCACAACGCTCACCCTGAATCTTGTCGACGGGGTGACTGGCGACAAATTTACCACGTCACAAGCCATCAACATCCCGCAGATTGTGGGTGGTAATACCGCTTACGTTGGCTTTACGGGAGGGTCTGGAGGACTCTCAGCGAGCCAGAAGGTCCTCACCTGGACCTACTCTACGCAATCGGTACCTCCAACCTTCGCGCCGGCGGCAGGCACCTACAGCGCGGCGCAGAGCGTAGTAGTCAGTAGCGCGACGGCGGACGCCGCAATCTACTACACCACCAACGGCGCGACACCCACCGCTGCATCAACCCTCTATGCGGGCCCCATCGCGGTCGCGGCATCGGAGACGATCAAGGCAATCGCCATCAGTCCCACCAAGGGCAGCAGCATAGTCGAGAACGCTGCCTACATAATCCAGCCCTCAATTTCCGGGGCCGCATTCTCATTGAGCGCTACTCCGACGACGTCCATTACTCAGGGAAGCTCAACAACCTCAACTCTCACGATCACGCCGAGCGGCGGCTTTACCGGGAGCGTGGCGCTCACGTGTACTGTCACCCCCAACACATCGGGTGCGGTTGACCTGCCTCTCTGCACAGCAACCATACCAGCGGCCATCTCGGGAACGGCGGCAGTTACGGCGACGCTTACCATCAATACGCAGTCAGATACCACCCCGGGTGCCTATACGGCGACAGTGACAGGGAGTTCAGGTAGCTTGGCCGCGTCGACCAGTGTTGCGATGACCGTCGTCGCCCCCATCGAAGCAACGACTTTTACAATGAGCAGCGGCCCAATCAGCATCGCATCGCCCGGTGCAAGTGGGACTTCGACCATCACCATTACCCCGAGCGGCGGCTTCACGGGCATCGTGGCACTCACGTGTGCTGTTACCGCCAGCCCGTCGGGCTCGGTCGATGCGCCAACCTGTTCTGTCACCGCTCCCGCTGCCATCGCGGGGACGGCGGTCACGGCGACGCTCACCATCAACACGACTGCGGGGTCCACGGCGGCGCTCCACAACCCGATCAAGCGGATCTTCGCTCTCAGCGGCGGCGCAACGCTCGCAGCGCTGTTCTTCTTCTGTCTCCCGCTCCGTCGGCGTAAATGGCAGACGTTTCTTAGCCTCCTCGTGTTTTCGGCCATCGCCGCGGTGTCCGTCGGATGCGCCAGCAATAGTGGAGTTGATATGCCAAGTGGAGGAACGAGCGTAGGAAGCTATATCGTCACGGTAACTGGCACCAGCGGCTCGACCATTGTGACTGCCGCGGTCAGTCTCACGGTAAAGTGAGCCGAAGCCACACGATCTTAGTTCCGAACAAAGAACCCTGTCGATCGCCGTTCGATCGAGAGCTCTTCAATGAAGGCTTGCGGCAGGGGTTTCATTTCCTGTCGTAGGAAATTCGAGAGCCATTGGACGAGAATAAGTTAGAGTTCAAGTCGTCAACGCAATTTCATAACTTTGAACTTATGCGCCCGCTGGCGCTGCCTGAACCCTTAACCTCAACACGCGCCGTAGAATTCGATAAGTTGTCAGCAAAGATTTACCAGTTAGTTTCAGTAACTTAGTGTCTTACTCTAGTTAGATCAAAATTGCACAGAAAAAGTGTGCTATTCTGCTCATAACAGTCCAGGGAAAAGCGAATCCTGAAGATCTCTAAGAGAGATTGCGTGAGAGAGACAGTATCTTGAACGAAGCCCCTTTCAATCAAGCAACTTAGAAGTCCTAAGCCTGCACGCGCGCGCTCGGACTAACTCCCCCCCGGAGTATCTATGAAGGCACTCCTTTCTCTCCGCCGGACTCCTTTCTGGACGGTTCCCGGTCTCTTGCTGCCTCTCCTGTTTACCGGATGTGCGGGCACAACAAGTTCAATTGCCACCAAAGCCACTCCAGCGGCCGGTCCTGTCATTCCTGCGAACGCTATTGCTTCAACCAACATACAGCTACTCGACACATGGCATTTCAACCACGACCCTGGCACTCCCGGCACGGCGGTTGGAGCAACGAGTCTGGTCAGCACGCCGTCGCTCAGCGGCAACACACGCCAGTTCGTCTCCAGCTACACAGGTGCCGGCGGTGAAATCTATAGCGTTTCCTACGCGGACGACACTGCCTCAATGAATTTTGTTTATGACGCTTGGGTGTGGATTGAAGCTGGAAGCTCCGTCGCCAACCTCGAAATGGACTCAAATCAGGTCACAGCCAATGGGCAGACGGTGATTTACGCGTTCCAGTGCGATGGCTATGCGAAAGTCTGGGACTACAGCGGACCTGGCGCGCACTGGGTTAAGTCCATCCAGCCCTGCGATGTGGCCAACTGGAGCAAGGACGCCTGGCACCACGTCCAGATCAGCTACTCCCGGGACGACTCAGGAAATGTGACCTACCACTCCGTGTGGCTGGACGGCGCCGAGCAGGTAATCAATGAAACTGTGCCCTCATCGTTTGCGCTTGGTTGGCAGGTAGGAGTAGTGCAAACCCAGTTTCAGATGGATGGTCTTGGTACAAGCGGGTCCAGTACGGTGTACCTCGATAACCTGACCATCTCTCGCTGGTGATACGAGTAAAGAGAAGTACTCCTAAGATGATCTGCGACGCTGGACTCGCGTCGATCAAGTCCGAATCGGGAGTGAGCCGTCTCCTATGTCCGCTATGGCACTTAGTCGCGAAAGCTTAGTGCAGTTTTGATACGGAGCATATGTCGTACTTACAAATGGCCGGCGCGCATAGCTTCGGTCCGTGGCCTTCGATAAGTTGCTCCCGAAGGTCAGCCAACTGGCCAAGTTACCTAAGTCTATTCTAAGTGAGAAGGTCAAAATAGCTCACAAAAAGTGTGCTATTCTGATCATAACAGTCCAGGGAAAAGCGAATTCTGAAGATCTCTAAGAGAGATTGCGTGAGAGAGACAGTATCTTGAACGAAGCCCCTTTCAATCAAGCAACTTAGACGTCCTAAGCTTGCACGCGCTCGGACTAACTCCCCGAGACGGAACCATGAAGGCTGTCCTTTCTACCCTCCTGACACTTTCTCTTTTCGCGGCCCCTGCCTGGGCCATTACTGTGACAGCTCCGGCAAACGGCGCCCATGTCACCTCACCATTCAGTCTGGCCGCAAGCACCGCCACCTGCGACTCAAAGCCTGCGGTCTCAATGGGTTATTCGATTGACAGTGGCTCGACGACCATTGTCCCGATCTCTTTTCGCGCGACGGTAAGCGCAAGTCCAGGCGCGCACGTCCTCCATGTCAAGTGCTGGGGACAGGGTGTAAATGAAGATATGCTTTTGGACATCACAGTCGGTTCCTCCGCCCCTGTTGCTGTCAATAGCCCCAAGCCCGGTGCAACAGTGTCATCGCCGTTCACCGTCTCGGCCACTGCCGCGGTCTGCTCATCGCAAAGTGTTACGGCCATGGGCTATTCGCTCGACACCAGTTCCGATACAACCATTGTGAAGGCTCAATCCCTGCAGGCAAACGTTTCGGCCGCGAGCGGAGCGCACACCTTGCATGTCAAGGCATGGGGAAGCGGGACTTCATGCGTGACCGATGTCGCTCTCACAGTCGTCTCCGCGACCGTTGCTACACCTCAATTCGCGCCTGCTCCTGCTAAATACACGTCCGCGCAGGTGGTGACATTGTCTGACGCAACGCCGGGCGCGACCATCTACTACACCACCAACGGCGCTGCGCCATCCACCTCCTCGGCTAAATACGCCGGTGCAATTTCGGTTGGCGCGTCCGAGGAGTTCGAAGCGATCGCTGTTGCTCCGGGCTACACAAACAGCGGCTTGGCCAGGGCCGACTACACGATAGCGCCAGCGGTATCGGGGCCTGTCGTTCCCTCGAACGCCACCGCATCAAGTGACATACAGATGCTCGACACTTGGCATTTCAACCACGACGCGGGTACTCCCGGCACGGCGGTTGGGGCAACGAGTCTGGTCAGCACGCCATCGCTTAGCGGCAGCGCGCGCCAGTTCATCTCCAGCTACACAGGTTCCGGCGGTGAAATCTACAGCGTGTCCTATGCGAACGACACTGCCTCAATGAACTTTGTTTATGACGGCTGGGTTTGGATCGATGCCGGAAGCTCCCTCGTAAACCTCGAAATGGATTCAAATCAGGTGACGGCCAATGGGCAGACGGTGATCTACGCCTTTCAGTGCAGTGGGAATTCCAATGTGTGGGAATACAGCGGCGCTGGGGCCAAATGGGTACACTCCCTGCAACCCTGCAACCCGTCAAATTGGGCGACGGACACCTGGCATCATGTGCAGATCAGCTACTCGCGCGACGACTCAGGCAATGTGACCTACCATTCCGTCTGGTTGGATGGCGCCGAGCAGCCAATAAACGCAACAGTACCCTCGTCGTTCGCGTTGGGTTGGCAGGTGGGAGTGGTGCAAACCCAGTTTCAATTGGATGGCCCTGCTACAAGCGGAGCCAGCACGGTTTTCCTGGATAATCTGACCATTTCTCGCTGGTGAACCTCGGACTGCGGAGTACCCCCGATCTCGTACGCGCATCGCAACAGCCCCACCGGTTTGCTCGGTGGGGTTTTGTGCGTTTATGTGCCAATCCGCTCCAAGGTCGGCGAACGGAAGCTTGAGTAAGTCGCGCCCGTGCGCTAGATACGCTGCACATATCAGAAATCGGCGACAATACAGCTAACTCTCCAACAGATGTTTATCCTGTGAATATTAACTGCGGTGTGTCAATACTAACTTATTAACTTATAGTTCTTGCATCGCTTTCCTGATCAAAACCGCCCAGCCCCTCGTATTCTTGTTTTGGATTCACTTGATATAGTATCCCCTTAAGTCTATTGCCTGGGCAGTAAAGGTTTTCAGAACCATTGCGAAGATGTTGAGAGACGGGCCTTCGATGTGGCCGCATCGTCTAATCTCTTCTATGTTCTTTGGCTAAAGCATTAAGGTGGATCATTGAAACTCCTTTTTTTTGTCGCACCCATCAACGTCGTCAAGAAGTTCTTGCTCCTCTCCTCATTGATCGCAACCTTCGCGATTCCCGCGCTCGCAAGCGTGACGGTCAACAGCCCATCCGATGGTGCAGCAGTTGTGTCTCCGTTCACGTTATCTGCGATTGCGGTCAGTTGCTCGTCTCAGAATGTATCCGCAATGGGATATTCGTTCGATAGCAGTGCTGACACGACCGTTTTAGATGGCGCATCCATTGAGACCTCTATCGGATCTGCAGCCGGCACGCATACCCTGCATGTGAAGGCGTGGGGTGACAAGGGTTCCGTTTGCGTAACCGACGTCACCATCGCAGTCGCGGCGGGCGCACCGCCCACAGGCGGCACACCGGGCATCCCCACGAATGCTGTCACAGTCAGCAGTATTCAAGCGATGAACGACTGGGAAGCCATGCACGATGACGGAGGGCCGGGCCAATCGAATGGATCGACGCAGATCGTTAGTTCGCCCTCTCTCTATGGGAGCACGCGAAGCTTTGAAACCCGGTATTCGGGCGGTGGCGACGAGCGATATTCAGTTACCTATGCTGACGACACACAAGCTACTAACTTCTTTTACGACGCCTGGGTCTATCTCACAGGTTCCGCGGGTTCCATCGGCAATCTGGAAATGGACACCAATCAAGTGATGCCCAACGGACAGACCGTGATCTTCGGCGTGCAGTGCGATGGCTATTCAGGTACCTGGGCATACACCGCCAACCGGGGAACGGCTACACACCAGAATCCACAGTGGCTGACCGCCAAAGGCACAAAGTGTAATCCGCGGGACTGGACCAGGAATAAATGGCATCACGTTCAGGCCAGCTATTCCCGGGATGATGCCGGGAAGATCACTTATCACTCGGTCTGGCTCGATGGCGCCGAGAGCCCGTTGAATGTCACCGTGAACGGAGCGTTCGATCTCGGCTGGGGCCCGATGATCAACACCCAATTCCAGGTTGACGGCCTTGGCAACAGAGGCACCACCAAGGTCTATCTGGATAGTCTGACCGTTTCGCGGTGGTGAAGGAAATCCGTTCGAGCAAGCTGCGCCCTCCTGCAAACAAATAATTTCGGCACAAATGCAAGGCCGCGGGCCGCCATCGCGGGGTCAGCTCGGCTGGTCGATGCCTAGCATCGTTCGCGCTCCGGTTTATCTCGGCGCGCGGACCGTCGAAAAAATGCAAAATAACAGCCCTGACCATTGCGTGGAGACGCTCCGATAATGCGGTGTGCCTATTTGATCAGCAGCCCAGCCGCCGGAATGAAAGGCTTACTTTGAGGGAACTTTGCAGCTCTGCCAGGAGATCCCCATGGTATTCGCAGAGGGATAGAAATGATCGACGTCAATCGCAGAAAACTCCTGGCCGGGCTGGGCGTAATCGCGGGTGCCGCGCTTCCCGTCGCAGCAATTGCATCTCGCGGGCCTGATGGCGATGGCGCGATCGCCTTCGATCCACGAAAATATGGGGCGAAAGGCGATGGCAAAACGCTCGACTCGGCAGCCATTAATGCCGCCATTGATGCCTGCACCGGAGCCGGCGGAGGTGTTGTCCACGTCTCACCGGGGATTTACCGCTGCGGAATCGTCATCCTGAAACCGAATGTCACGCTCTACCTTGAAGCTGGCGCGACCATTCTTGGCAGTACCAACATCGGCGACTATGCCCATCACGGCGGACCGGCCGTTAAGGGCGATGCCGACCAGAATCACCTGATCTTTGCCAAAGATGCGGAGAACGTGACTCTCCGTGGGCCTGGCCGCATCGACGGCCAGGGTTCAACCTTTTGGAAGCGATCCGACCGGCATCCGCTGCCGCCCGATGAAAGCTGGGCCGATGTCATCGCGCACGGCTGGGAGCCGAATGGCAAGCGCCCCAGCCCCATGCTGGAGTTTGTCAACTGCAAGGGGCTTCGGATCGAGGAGATCCGCATCGAAGGCGCACCTAGCTGGACGCTGCGCATTATGAACTGCGAACAAGTTGTCATTCGCGGTATTTCGGTGAAGAATCCAAATTATGGTCCTAATACGGACGGGATCGACGTTTGCGGTTGCACCGGCGTCGTCATATCCGATTGCTCCATCGACACCGGCGACGACGCCATATGCCTGAAAAGCGAAAATCCGTACGGTGGCGAACCGCTTGTGAACAAAAACATTGTCGTTACAAATTGTTCTCTTACCACCTGCTGTAACGGCTTCAAGCTGGGTACCACGACGCAGGGCGGATTTGAGAACATCGCCTTTTCTAACTCCGTCATTTACAACAACCCGGTTGATCTGGGACAGCGCGTGATCTCGGGAGTCGCCCTGGAGGTCGTCGATGGTGGCTGGATCGACGGCCTTCACGTCTCGGGCATCCGCATGCAGCGCACGCGCACGCCAATCTTTATCCGCCTGGGAAACCGGTCGAAGAAATACGATTATGCCCAGCACGGACTGCGCGGAGTGGTCATCGAAGACATCCACGCAACGGAATCGGTTCTCGCCAGTTCCATCACTGGACTCGAAAACGTGTATGTCGAGGATGTGACTCTCAAGAACATCCGGATAGACTGCGTACTCGCGGGTCGCTCTGACTGGGTCAATCGCCCCGTGCCCGAAGTTCCCGAAAAGTATCCTGAAGCCCGGATGTTCGGAATGCTTCCAGCTTTCGGCCTCTACTGCCGGCACGTCCGGGGTTTGCACATGTCTGACGTTACATTTCGCGCCACCACCGGCGAGCAGCGACCGGTGATGATCTGCGACGACGTGCGCGGTATCAAGATTTCCGGCCTCACCTCCACGCCAACTCAGGGACAACAGCCTGTCGTGAAGCTTATTCAATGCGGAGATGCCTGGATCTCAAACTCCGCGGCTCCGGCCGGATCGAGTGCGTATCTGGAAGTTGAGGGTCGTGATTCCGCGTCGATCCTCTTATCGGGGTGCGACCTGCGCGGAGCAAAGCGAGCGTTTGACACATCCAGCGACGTGCCCGCAGGCGCAGTTACTGTCAGCGGCAACGTAGCAGGAGGAACCCAGTGAGGTACGCAGATTTCGCCAATCCAGCCCCGCTGGAGAAGTTATGTAAGCGTGGCCAGTCACTCGGGGAGTGCATCTAAGCAATTAGTCTTTCCAATCCTTCTCAATTGAAGGACTGGCCGGAGGAGGCCGCGCAGACTAACCGGAACGAGCGAAACGCAACGCCAAACCTGGTGACATCAAACCGGGGACGAGAGCAATCTATTAGAGAATTCGCCCTCCGAATTTGCGCTCATCTGGACCCGCCCTCCTAACCACAGGACAATCCCTTGAGCAGGGAAATCAGCCGCCGGCATTTCCGCATCCCGGGTGCACTTAATTCAAACAAGTTCCAAAGGCGGCATTGTGAAGACCCTACCTTGCGTTCTCTCCGCACTCCTGACGTTGATCACCCCTGCATTTGCAACCGTCACTGTGACCAGTCCAACCAACGGCGTGACCGTCACTTCTCCCGTGCACTACGTAGCGAGCGCGACCGCGACCACCTGCGCAGCGGGCGTGGCGTCCATGGGGGTCTATGTCGACGACGTGAAGAAATACGTCGTGGATGCGGCAACACTGAACACCGAAATCGTCGTGGCCGTAGGTTCCCACGAAACAACGGTCGAAGAGTGGGACAAATGCGGCGGAGCCACAGTTGATCATATTGATTTCACCGTCGAGACCTCGGCTGCGCCCATCGTCGCCATCACCGCCAAGTCCGGCACCGTCACCGTCGGCAGTTCGTCAATCCTGACCGTGACCGCCACAAATTCCACCGCGGTGACGGTGACGGGATCGAACGGCGCCAGCTATACACTGGCCGCGAGCGGAGGAACGGAGACAGTTACCCCGACAGTGACAACGACATACACCGCGAAAGCGTCCGGGGCGGATGGGACCTCCTCAACGGCAGCGACCGTCACGGTGATTCCAGTGAACAGCCTTCAATCCATAAGCCATGTCGTATTCATGCTGCAGGAGAACCATTCGTTTGACGATTACTTCGGCATGCTGAATCCTTACCGCAAGACCAACGGCTGGAATGTGGGAGAAGACGGCGTCACCTACAACGTGGATGGCATTGACGACAAGCTGACCACGATCAGCAATACGAATGATGCAGGCAATGTGTACCCGCTCTTCAAATTGAAATCCACCTGCCTCGACGACATGAGCTCCGATTGGCTTTCCAGCTATGGAGACGCCAATACCTACGACTTTCTCAATACGCGGCCCATCCTGATGGATGGCTTCGTTCACAACGCCGAGGGCTACGCGAAGAGTTGCGCAAGTGGTGGTGGCAGTTGCGCAGGCGCATTTACCGACACCAATGGCGAGCGCACCATGGGCTATTACGACGAGGGCTTCCTCAATTACTACTACTACATGGCATCGCAGTTCGCCGTGTCCGATCGTTGGTTCTCCCCGGTGGCGAGCAAGAGCATTGACAATCGCATCGCCGTGTTCACCGGAGGCACCACGCAAGGTCTGGTCAGAGATCCGGGCGGTGACGACCATCTGCCCCAGCTTGATATATCCAACATCTTCGAGGAACTCGATACGGCCAAAGTGTCGTGGAAGATTTACTACACCGTGACCGAAGGCTATTGCCTGGCAGAGGATGACTGCAGCGGCTCGGCATATGACAAATATCCCGCTACCGACTTCGCTAACTTGACGTATTCGTTTCAATATCTCCATGAGAACCCGAAGGGCCTTGCCTGCGCTGCTCCCACCCAGAGTTCCAGCGTAGTTGGCGATGCGTCGAATTCCTTTTGCATAGACACCGCCCACATCGCTCCGCTGTCCACCTACTACAGCGATCTCACCGATGACACCCTTCCCAGCTTTGCCTTCATTGAGGCCGGTTATGCCAACAATGATGAGCACCCCGGATCGGGCCAATCGATTCTTGAGGGGCAGGCGCAGGTGGCTAAGGTAGTCAATGCTTTCATGGCCAGTCCTGAATGGAAGAATTCCGTCTTCTTCTTCAGCTACGACGAGGGTGGTGGACCCTACGACCATGTTCCCCCGGTTCCCGATCACTCCAACGAGAACACCGATGCATCCCTTGGGACCATTCCGGATATCGCATCAATCGCCGTGAACGCCGATACTTACGATCCATGCCTTCCCACCGGCGGAACTCCGACCCTCCATTGCGATCTCCTGTCGAATTACCCCGGAGCCAATGCGTCGGACGCGCCGGCCGTTGACGGGTTTGCCGCTCAGCTTGGATTCCGATTGCCGAACATTATCATTTCGCCTTACACCAAGAAACATTACGTGTCGCACACTCCGATGGATCATACGGCGGTAATCAAGTTTGTCGAGAGCCGGTTTATCAGTAGCTCAACGCATCTCACTCCCCGCGATGCGGCGCAGCCCAATCTGCTCGAGTTCTTCGACTTCACCACTGCCCAGTGGGCCACACCGCCGACGCCGCCAACGCCGGTGACGGAGGAGTCACTGGGTTACAATCCCTGCACGCCGACGAGCATGGGGCCCTGAACAAGAGAGAAATGACCGTCGAAGATCCGAATCTGCAATGGGCGTACCCAAGAGCGACGCCTCATAGGGTCCACGCTGCTGCTGGACATCGCGCGGACCAGCGTTCCATGTACTCGGCGCTATAACCTGATCGTTCACAATCTGCTTGTCCTCAACCTCGACCCAATGCCCCAGAGAACGACGCGGCGCTTCATGAAATCCAAAGCCTTGATCAGACTTTGACCAGCCGTTCGGGTTCCATTTATTCCCATTGTGGAGACGCACATTTCCATGAGCCAGGTTGTCGTCCAGTTGCGCGACCCAATCAGACAACCGGCTGACCATGATGTCCGCTTCAAGAGTTCTGGCGGCGACGCGGTCGGGCGTCGAAAAGAGGGCTGCGGGGGGAAGCTTGAGTTTAGCGAGCGTACGGTCGACAAGCTGCTTCACCTGCTGATTGCCGGAAGCATAGGCGACCACCAGGCATTGCGGAAAGAAATCGTTGAGATTGATCGTGAGGAGATGGGCTGGACAAACATCTCCTCAAGTTCGATGTAGAACAATCTAAAGAAGCGCTCAATCAGCAATCTGATCAAGACTTTACACTTTTGACAATGAGCGAAGTTTGCAGCCAAGTCTTACGCGACCGTTCATCGATACGGCTTTTCCAAGGTCGCCGTCGAACCGTGGATTGCCATGAGCCTCTTGTGCCAGTTGATGTGCGAGAAAATGGAATCAGAGAGACCCGGGACTTCAACCGCTTCAGGGTTCTGTTAACGAGGGCGCGGTGATTTCTCCGATTTCGGGCGAGTCTCCGACTGACGACCAAAATGGAGTTCTGTCCGGGCAGGCGACAATTCGGGCACAACCACATTCTGCGCGGGAGAGGTGCTCCCGAGAGTTGCGCCGTTGCGTGAAGGCGGAGCGCAAACGCCTCCGCTGATCACTGCACTGTGATATCCCGCGTGGCATACTCGTGATTCCCGGAGCTGTTGCGTGCGTCAAAGGTCAGATGATAGCTCCCCGTTGCTAACGAAAGAGACTGGTCCATGATGCCATTGCCCACGCTCAGCAGTTTCGTGCTGCCGTTCCAAAGCTCAAATCGATACACGCCCCCGCTGACAGTCGCAGCAGCGTTGATTTGTACCGGCGCGGTCACAGTCGCGCTTTCGTCAGGCAAGCAGACATTCACGCCAGCGGAGGATGGAGCGGTACACGCGCCGCCGCCGCCGGTTGTCGCGGCCTGGCTCGTGACCACCATCGAGAAGGGCGTCCCGATGGAGATCGCATCAGCCTGGGTCACCGAACTCCCGGTCACGTTGAAGACCCACAGCTTGTTCTCGAACTGCGAGATGGCATAAAGATGGTGGCTGCTGTCCCACGCTACCTGATCGATGCCCGTACCGGTCAGCAGCGCCGTGTTCAAGGTAAGAGGGGAGGCGTCATTGAAGTTGTAGATCTCGATCCCACTGCCGTACCCACTGCCGCCCGCGTAAAGCACATACATCGTTCCGTCTGGAGAGAACGTCGAGTTCTCCCCGTAGATTGATGGGGTCGGCATGTTGCTCGAAGTGTTGGTGGTGGTGAGGTTTCCGTTGGAGTCGACTGTGTAGCTGCCAAGCTGTGGGTTGCCGGAGTCACCGCCCCCATCGTTGGGAGAAAGCTGAATGACGACATAGTTGCCGGTGGGTGAAGAGTCGGGATTCGACGGTAAATAATTGGTGCCCGACAGCGCGGGGTCCGTCTCCTTGAATTGCATGGCTTGCAATGTTCCCGTGCTTTGGCGCTGGAAACCCACGTCATCGGAATAGTGACCGTCCCATTCGTTGGCGTAAGCAAAGGTCTCGTTGCCGAGGATGGAGGGAAGGCCGGTCCCAGCCTCGCTTTCAAAGCTTTGCTCAGTATCTCCGTCGAAGGTGAACGTCCCGCCGCTATTGACTATGTAAGTCTGGTACGCGGCGCAGGTACCGTCGCCCGCGCCCTGAAGCAGAACGTAGACGTATTTCCCCGTGTGATCGAGCACCGCGTCGTCGGTGCCGCCCGTGCCGCTTCCGCAGGCGTTGCCGCCGTAATCGAGGATTGCGGCTGAACCTACTTGAGATCCGATAGCGCCGTTGGAGCCGACCGCGAAGGAACGGAGCGTTGTCTTGCCCAGCGTGAAGAACTCGGTATTGTTGCTGCCAATAATTGCTGTTCCAGGCTTGAACGGCGAGCCAGGGATAGCCGTCAGTTGCCCGCTGGAGGAGGCGCTGTAGCCATACACGGCGCCCGCCGGCCCCTGGACCTGGATGTACACGTGAGCTGCGGTGGACTGCGCGCTTGCCAGTGGCAAAACAGCAGCGGTGGAAACAAGCATAAGGGAAACGGCGATGCCGAGACCGCGGATTGCAGTCTTCATTGAGATTCTCCCGCATGTGATGTAGCGCACAAGGTACCTCTCAAGCTAGAGACATTGAGCTGTGCGGTCTGAGCTTGAACGCTCAGGTCTTTCAGGCCTCGATTCTCGGAACCCCTGAGAAGAGACAACCAGCCCTAGCCTGCCATCTGGCCGACGTGCGCACGGATGCGAAGTGCGGAAGGCGATGAAACGTTGCTTGGAATTTCCGAGACGGTTGAAGCCTTCACCCCGGACTTGCAGGCTATCGACGTGTCGACCAGGTCGTGGAAATGAGATGGCTTGGGATGACTCATATTCTGTGGCAAGCCCGTGTTCGCGCCGAAAGCCAATTGAAAATGCGGAAGTCCTGGACTGCCGTAAACCTGCTCAATGAGACACATCGGGCCGGTTACTCCAATCCAGGTTTGACAATCGATAGAGTTCTGCCGCGATAGCTGAGCAGGGGCGTTTCACATTTAGAAGCCCAACATAGTCGCCTATGATCCCTTGGTGTGAAGACCGTGTGGCCGCAGTTTCGGATCCAGGGTCTTTCCCATCCTGACGACGATGGGCAGCAATGCTTCAATATCTGCCAGCGATGTGCGGAAGTTCACGATGCAGGCGCGCAGCGCGAATTTTCCATGGACCACCGCGTTGGAAAGATAGGCCTCGCCGCTCGCCTGCAGGCAAGTCAGAAGTTCAAGATTCAATTCGTCCAGATAGCTCGCCGCCTTCTCGTCACCTGAATCGAGATCCGTGGGAACGAAGCGAAAGGTCGTAATACTGAGAGACTGGGTCAGCGCTTCGATCTCGGCGTATTGCGGAATTCGCTCGAAGAGGGCCCGCGCCAAGCGGATATCGTCGGAGATCATTTGCTCATAGCCCTTGCGTCCCACCTCTTGCAGCGCAAGCCATACTTTTAGCGCGCGAAACCCGCGTGAATTCTGTGGACCAAGGTCGAAGTAATTCGTCGCCTCCACGCCGAAGTGATAGTAGACAGGATGATAGGCAAATGCGGCGCGCAGCTTCTCCGGGTCTCGCACCAACGCGCAGCCCGCCTCAAGCGGTGCGTAGAGCCATTTGTGCGGGTCCACGGCCACTGAGTCCGCCTCGCGCAGTCCCGTGATCGCGCCAGGCGCATCCTGTAGCACCGCAGCCAGGCCACCGTATGCCCCATCCACGTGGAACCACAGGCCGAACTCGCGACAGAGCGCAGCCAACTCCGGGAGTGGGTCGACTGCTCCCGTACTCACCGAACCGGCATTCCCGACCACCATTGCCGGCACGTCTCCCGCTTCAATGTCCTTGAGGATCTGTTCCCTTAGCGCCGTTACATCCACCCGCATTTCGTCATCCACAGGTATCCAGCGAATTGCCTCCGTCCCCATTCCCGCGATGTCCGCCGCCTTCTGAATCCAAGTGTGCGTCTCTTTCGAGCAATAAGCGCGCAGACGTGTCCCATCCATTCCTTTGGTGCGCACATCCCATGCCGCCTTCGCCTGCCGCGCAGCAAGAAAGCAGACAAAGTTAGCCATGTTACCGCCGCTGACAAACAGGCCTCCGCAATCCACGGGATAACTGAGCATCTCAGCAATCCAGCGAATCGTCTGCCCTTCAATTTCGCTCGCCATTGGCGAAAGCAGCCATGCGCCAACATTGGGGTTGACCGCGGCGGCCAGTAGTTCACCCAGTGCGCCGATGGGCGCTGCCGACGAGGTGATGTATCCCCAGAAGCGAGGATGGCCGTTGAAGAGAGAGTGATCGAAGAGCAGGTCAGCGGCATGATGGAGCAATTGCGCCGGATCGGCACCCTGTTGCGGCAGCGTGCGCTGTGCCGCGAGAGCCTGCCGCACAACTGCCGGAGACTCTGCTGAAGTGACGGGTCGTTGGGGAAGCGAGTCAAAAAAACCGGCGATGCGATCGATAAGCTGGGTGCCCAGCTCGCGAAACTCCGCAGAACTCATGGCCAGTGGTGAATCGCGATTATTCAAGCCTTCTTCGTTATGCATGGCAATCCTCAGCGGAATTGTATCCGACTGTGCTGACAGAGGCTTTGCTGCCAATTCTCGGGCGATGAGTGTTAGAATTTCGCGCATCCAATGGAGGGGTCAATGGGTCGCAGATACGCCAACTTCCTTGAAAGAGCCGGCAACACCCCGGTGGTAAAGATCAACAAACTCGCGCCGCCCCACTTAAACCTCTTTGTCAAGATGGAGGCCTTCAATCCGCTCGGAACCGTCAAAGGCCGTCTCGCCCTCAGTGTGATTGAAAAAGCTGAGCGGACAGGACGCCGCAAGGCGGGCCAAACCGTCATTGAGGCCGCCAGCTGCAATACCGCTGGCCATGGTCTGCGCGCAGAAAGGCTATGTCCTTGTCGTCACCATGGAGGAGTCATTCAGCATCGAACGGCGCAAACGCATGCGCTTCCTCGGCGCAAAGGTCGTGCTCACACCAGCGTCGGCAAAGGGTACCCGAGAGGCTCTGTATCGATCTGGGAAAGTGGTAGTGGTGCAGTCTAGGAATAGCCAGCCACGTACCAAAGCCACCGCTGAAGCTGCCCACAGGCCGGTTGCCGGCCGAACGAGGACCCCCCGGGCTTGAGCTCACAGACAACCCAGTTCTTCCAGCACTTTGGCTCAGAAGCCGCGATTACTTCTGTCAGGTAGATTCCAGATGCTCAAAAGCGCGTCTTCGAAACGAAGACATGCCAGCGTCATTATTCTTCTTCCCCATCGCTTCAAAGTTTTCGTCAATCTGCCCGCTTTGTCCAATCACGAATTCAGGGGCGCTAGAAATAAGACACATTGCACTAATTTTTCCCGTGCACTTCAGGCTCTCATCTATTCCAAAGATTCCAAAATCATGAAGGCAGATTTGAAGCTTCATGTGGCCAGCGCTCAGGAATTTAGGAACGGAAAGCGCCCATTGCGACGGCATATGTCTTCTTCACGTCACTTTGCCGCCACCTTGGGCGCGTAGTGCTGGGTTGTCTGAAGAGATTCTCTGACTGGCTCCCGGAGGCATCAAAATACCTGTGCCGAAGCAGTCAACTCTGGAAGCTTGGATTTGGCTCTCCGGGCACGGCGCTCCGAGGCGCCATGGGCATGTTGCAAAGGCGTATCCCCGAGGCGGCAAATATTGCGCTGCCGACCGCAGGCGCCAGGCCCACAAGGCCGGTTTCCCCCGCGCCGGCCGAGGGAAGGTCCTTGCGGTCGATGAGCGCGACTTCAACCTGCGGCGTATCGCTGAACCGGGGAACTCGGTACTGCGCGAAGTGAGCGTTCAGAATGCGGCCATCGGCAAAGAGGATTCTCTCGAAGAGTGCGCCACCGATGCCCTGAACAATGGCGCCCGTAAGCTGATTGCGCAAGCCGTCGGGATTCACAATGGCGCCGCAATCCCATGCTTGAACCACGCGGCGGATGCGCACTTTCTTGGTTGCAGCATCAATCTCCACTTCGGCGCAAGTAGCAACGTACCCTCCCTTATCCACTCCGCCGGCAATGCCAAAGCCACGATCCGGCGTGGATTTCAATCGTCCCCATCCGAACTTGGCTGCAGCCTCTTGAAACACTTTCTGCAACCTGGGATCGGTCACGTTCTTCAGACGGAACTCCAGCGGATCCATGCCCGCAACATGGGCCATGCCGTCCATGTGCGATTCGCGAGCGAAGTGGTTGGCAGTTGAGGCAAGACCGCGATAGGAACCCTGGCGCAATGGAGATTTCGCCGCATGGTATTGGATCAGCTGGTTGGCCACATTGTAGGGGGTGCCGATGGCGGCAGGACCCGAATTGTAGTTGTGATGTTCCCAGGCGACCAGGGTCCCATCGCGTTGCGCACCGGCCTTGATCTCGATCAGGCCGGCGGGGCGGAGATAGGCCCAGGTAAACTCCTCGTTTCGCGTCCAAACAACTTTGACGGGCTTGCCGGCGGCCTTTGACAATCGAGCCGCTTCAATAGCCGCCTCGCCAGTATGCTTGCCGCCATAACCGCTGCCCATGTCAGGTTGGATCACACGCACCTGCGAAGGAGACAAGTGAAACGCCTCCACGAGTTCGTCGCGAACGCCAAAGGGGCGCTGTGTTCCTGTCCAGACGGTCAGCTTGCCATCCGCCCACTCGGCCACGGCGGCGCGCGGCTCAAGAGGTGCGTGGGCGATGTACGCGACGGTGTACTGCTCCTCCAGCTTCAGGTCAGCGCCGGCCATGGCCTGCGCCACTGAACCAGAGACATGTTCCGGTCCATCGTCCCGGCCGCTCTCGGGGTTGCTCTTCAGATATGCGAAGATGCCCTCATTCGAGGGTTGCGCGGGCACATTCCATTTTGCCTGCATTGCCGACAGGGCGTGCTGCGCGGCAAAAGCATCGGGCGCCACCAGTCCGATGAAGTCGCCATCATGCACAACCTTGACGCCGGGCAGCTTTTCCGCCGCGCTGGTGTCGAGCGAGTCGAGTGTTGCGTTGAACCCATCCGGACGAAGCACCGCGCCAAACATCATCTCCGGACGGGTAATGTCGGAGGGAAACTTGTGTTTGCCGGTAACGAAGTCACGCCCTTCTGCTTTGGGAACGGCAGTTCCGGCGATCTTCCATTCCGCGGGAGGCGTGAGGACATCTTGGCTGGAAACAGTCTTTACAAGCTTCTCTCCGCGTGTGAGTTCGCCATACGCGAGCGACCGCCCATTCTTGGGATCAGTGACTTTGCCTTCGGCGGCTGTCAAGCTGCCCGGGACCACACCCCAGCGTTGCGCGGCAATCTCCAGCAGCATCTGGCGAGCAGCCGCGGCCATGGTGCGCAACTGCGGCCCCATGGTTGGAGTGGTGCGGCTGCCAAAGGTGCCCATATCCCATGGAGTGAGATCGGTATCACCCATCACCATGGTGATGGCCTCGAAAGGGACCTTCAGCTCCTCGGCGACCAGTTGCGCCAGCGAGGTACGGATGTTTTGTCCCACCTCAACCTTGCCGGTAAACACCTTCACCTGGCCATCGGCCGCAATGTGCAGCCATGCGCTCAGCTCCTTGGGAAGCTCGTGGCCACCGAATGCCCGGCCCGACTCCTGCGCCCACGAGAAAGTGTGGGCGAAACAGATCAGCAACCCACCTCCCAGAACTTTCAGAAAGTCGCGACGGTCCAGCTCGGAATTGCCCAGCCGGGCTGGCGGAAGGTTCGGGGCAAATTCAGTTGCGGGCTCAACGCGATGGTTCATCGGCTTGCCCCCTGGGACTGCATGCGCGAAGCTCGCTTGATTGCTTCGACGATGCGGGGATAGGTGCCGCATCGGCAGATGTGCCTCTCCATCGCCTCAACAATTTGCTCTTCCGTGGGGCTGTTCCGATCGTTCAAAAGAGATGTTGCGCCCAGAATCATCCCCGCGGTGCAGTAGCCGCATTGGAATGCGCCCTCGTCAAGGAAGGCCTGCTGAACCGGACTGAGCTTCCCGTTCTGCTCCAGGCCCTCGATGGTAACGATCTTCGCGTCGGCCGCCGATCCCACTGAAGTCAGGCAGGATCGGACCGCTTGCCCGTCGAGCAAAACAGTGCAGGCACCACACTGGCCTTCCCCACAGCCGTACTTGGTCCCGGTAAGATTAAGCCGGTTGCGCAAGACAGAAAGCAGAGGCTCTTCGGAAGAGGTGCTGACACGGAAGCGCGCACCGTTGACGTTGAGAACAAAATCGCCCAATCCAAGCTCCAAATGCGACCCGGCAATGTGAAACTGCCATTTTCAGAATACTCCAAGTCGAATTGCGAATCTCAGTTTTCGCCAGCGTTATGCCGATTGAGCCTCGGATCCAAATCCCTCGTTGCCCACTAAATGCAGTTCTCAGATACTTCCTACTCGAAGGTTATCTCCAGTCCATTGCCGCTATCCGCAATGGTGGCCTGCCAGCAATGGGCTGCACTGTCCCATCTAACATTGACAGGCTTACCCGCAAGTTCAGCCTGTCCGCCGCGGCCCTGCCACCCATATACCTCAAGGTTGATCGCGGACCACCAGGCCGGATAGGTTCCCATGTGCGGACCGACCTTGATGTGCAGCTTGTTTTGCTCTACCGCGCAGGTACTATCCATGCGAAGGAATCTTCCCTCTTTGAATTGGTACGACTTCCCGTCATCCTGATAGAGCGTCCCCTTGCAGTTTTCACCCACGTAAACACGCAGAGTCAAAGGGCCTGCCGGCTGCTCCGTCGTGCTTTGCGTCAACGGCGCAATGGGCAGAATGGAACCGCCGCGCACATAGAGAGGAAGCAGATCAACGCTGGGCTGAATAATCACCGGCTTGAACGACGAGCCCGCCGGCGTGGATGCCGCGCCTTTGCCCTGCTCAGCATCCTTGCTCTTCACGGGGGCGTCGCGATCGACCCGCTCTCCAGTCCAGTAGTCGAACCAAATGCCGGGCGGCAACTGCACCTCGTACTTGTCGACTTCATCGGGGTAGGTTGGGGGTGCGACAAGAATATCCGGGCCGAAGAGAAACTCCGCGGGCGCGTCGAGGTCAATGGGATGACGATCCTCGGCCGCATCCGGAAACTCAAGAAAGAGAGGCCTCACAATAGGCAGCCCAGTGCGCGACATCTCCTCTGCCGTGGTGTAGAGATAGGGCATTAGTTTGTAGCGTTCTTCAATGTAGTGCCGGCGGATTGCCTCCTGCTCCGGCCCGTTCACCCACGGCTCCTGATCGTTAGTCCCGATCGCCGTGTGATCCCGGTCAATGGGTTGAAAAGCTGCAATCTCCAACCACTTGGTCAGCAACTCCGGTTGCGGTGAACCGGCAAAGCCGCCCACATCCGCGCCGCTCATTGCAAACCCGCTCAGCCCCAGGTTCTCAAGCATCGGAGTTGTCAGTCGCAGATGGTTCCAGGTTGAGCTGTTATCGCCGGTCCATGTAGCCGCGTAGCGCTGCCCGCCGGCATAACTGGCACGTGTCAGCACAAAGGGTCGAACGTCTGGCTGCAATGTTCTTAATCCATCGTAAGTGGCGCGCGAGTTCTGCATGCCATAGACGTTGTGAATCTCGAGGTGGCTGGCTGTGCGCTTGCTGAAGCCTGGTTCGTCGATGCGATGCTGGATATCATCCGGCATCGTCTTGGATGGGACACCAAAGACCGCCGGCTCGTTCATGTCATTCCAGAATCCGGAAATTCCATCGTCCACAAAGCCCTTATAAAGCGAACCCCACCAGGCGCGAGTCTGTGTCTGCGTGAAATCGGGAAAGACAGAATCCCCCGGCCACACCTTGCCCACATACGTCGAGCCGTCCGCATTCTTCACAAAATGATCGCCGGCCAATCCTGAGTCGTAGGGCGCGTATCCCGCATCTGGAAGTTTTGCAATGTGCAGATCGGTGATGACAACGACATGAAAGTCTTGGCTCGCCAGATCTTTCACCATTTGCTCGAATGTTGGGAATCTCTCCCGGTTCACCGTGAAGGGCCGATTGTTCTGTTGATAGTCGATGTCAAGATAGATTGCGTCGGCGGGAATCTTATCGGCGCGCAGGCGATTTGCAATCTCGCGCACTCTGGCTTCCGGGTAATAGCTGTAGCGCGATTGCTGATAACCCAGCGACCAAAGCGGAGGAATCGGCGTCGGGCCAGTGAGCCATGCGTAATTCTCAACCACTTGTTTCGGGCTGGGTCCGTAGAGGAGATAGTAATCAGCCGGGCCGTCCGGAGCTCCGAAGGAATATGCGTTGGCAAACTCCTTGCCGAAGTCAAAGCTGCTTCGCCATGTGTTATCGAACAACACCCCCAATACACGGCCCTGGTTCCAGGAAAGAAAGAATGGAATGCTCTTGTAGATTGGATCGGACGACTCCTGCCAGCCGAAATAATCGGTATTCCAATCTGTGAATGCCTGATTGCGCCTGTCGAGAGGCCCCACTTTGTCTCCCAGGCCAAAGAAGTGTTCGTCCGGCGCCATCGTCTTATACAGTCGAAACGAGGCGCCGTGAAACTGGATGGGCCGCTCTTCCTGCTGAAGCACATGGCCGGATAAGTCGCTCACCGTCAATCGCATCTCGCTGTCGAAGCTGACCCGCAGCGCTTTGGTGCTGAATCCGGTCTTCTCCGCGGTCACCGCAACGCTTGACGTGCGCGGCCCATCAAGCACCGCCCAGGATGCATCTTCGCTGAATTCTCCGTTCTTCGCCGCACGTACGCGCAGCACGTCATCCCGCAAAGCAGTTACACGAACCGCAATTCCGTTTCCGGTTAACTCGACGCCATTGGGCAAGGCACGAGTCTGGATGATTGCTGCAACGTTATTAGGGGCGCCCTGACCCCAGGAGTAAGACGCCGGCAGCGCCGCGCTTGCGACACATAGCACAAGTATTGTCAAACCGCGAGTGCGATTCATAAACCCCTGTCTGCCCCCGCGCATGCAGTTCCGTGCAGTCGCGGGGAATGTAATCGATGAGCAGCTATCTTACCTCGAAGATGCTCATTGAGTCAGCCCCTTCTTCGACCTCCAACTGTCCATCCCTTGCCGTTGGAGATATTCCCGAGGTCGGCGCCATGAGAGTGAATTCTGTACACCCCGACAATGCGTTCTCCGTCATCGGCAAATGCGCATTTTGTTTGGTCGCAGCCTTGTTCGCCACGATCAGCAGGCGCGCGCTGGAGTGACCTGCGGAGCAGCCTGCCTCTTCCGGCGCGCGAACAAAGGCCACGAGATTTTCATCGGCGTAAAGGTCCTGTTCGATTCCTGTTTGCAGCGCCGGATGCGCAGCACGCAGCGCCAGCAATCCCGCAGTCCATGCAAATATGCTCTGTTCTGTCGGTGTGCGGCCAGCGTTTGTAAAGCCGCTATGCGCGTCGCCAGCAAAGCCGCCGGGAAAGTCGTGACGATTGTCCGGGTCTCCGCCACCCGGCATTCCGATTTCGTCGCCGGAATAGAACTGCGGCGTGCCACGGAGCGTTGTCAACAGGCCCAGAGCCAGCTTCAGCTTGGGAACCGATCCGTTGGCGTCGGTCAAGAAGCGGACCGTATCGTGGTTGCCTATAAAAGGAACCAGCCGCTCGGGATGGGGATAGAGCGAATCCTGACCTAAGACCCTGGCTAACTCGGTCATGGGGTGACCATGGTTCAGCACATCGCGCAGCGTGAAATACACCGGAAAATCAAAGGGTGTATCGAGTCCCGTGTCGATGCCGCTGTGCTCAATCCCACCAGCGAAGAAGGACGTAACTTCAGCATTGCCGCTGAAGACCTCGCCCACAGTGGTCAAGCGCGGATAGACGCTGTGCAGAGCGGCGTGAAAATCATGCCAGAAGGAGCGGCTTACATATGGAAACGTATCCAGGCGAATGCCATCGAGATTAGCCGTCTCAACCCACCACAGCGCGTTCTGGATCAGGTAGCGCGCGACTAACGGGTTTTCCTGGTTCAGATCGGGCATGGAGTCCGTGAACCACCCGTCGGTGATCGCAATCCATGCTTGTCGTGGAGAGTGCGGATCGACAAGGCTCTCAAAGTTGCTTTGCGTGGCGCGATGATGCTGGAGAGTTCCATGAAGCCAATCCGGAGCTGGTGGATCGAGCACCCATGGATGCAGAACGCCAATATGATTTGGCACCAGGTCGATCACCAGCTTCATGCCGTTGGCGTGCAGCGCGTTGGAAAGATGCCGATAGTCTTCGAGTGTGCCGAAGTGCGGATCAACAGCGTAGAGATCGGTAGCCGCATAGCCGTGATACGACTCCGGCATCGCTCCGTTCGAAACTACCGGCGTGGTCCACACCGCAGTAACTCCTAGCTGTTTTAGATAGTCAATGTGTTGCTCGATGCCGGCCAGATTTCCGCCGTGCCAACCGCGTGGCAGGTTGCGCTCGCCCTGAGAAGCCCCAGTTTCCGTTTTCGCTGCGCCCCCTGAAAGTTCGCCTCTAGCAAAGCGGTCGGTCATGATGAGGTAAAGTGCGTCAGAGGATGAGAGACCCGCATGCGCACTGGCCGCATTGGAGCCGTCCGCCAATAAGAAAGATTGGCGAGCCCGGCCTTTCTGATTTTCCGCTGTGATCCACAGTGTCTGCGCGGCCGCTGACCCCGTCTGAAGCCACAAGAAGGCCCAATGTCCGTTGGCGGAAATTTGCGTGCGCGTTAGTTCCACCCGAGCGCCGCTGACTGCAAAGTTTGCATCCGCCAGATTCTCGCCGTGAACCAGCAGCATGGGATCGGGAAAGTGAGTCCACCATCCGGGCGGGTCGATCTTGTCAATGCGCGGAGCCTGTGCCCAGCTTGGCACAGGCGTGAAACACATCGCGAAAACGAAAAAGAAAACGATACGCAATCGCACAGGGTTCTCCGCCGCTCTGTTCACAGTACGGTGAGCAGATATGTTTTCTTTGCCTGCCCTGACCGGGCGCAAGACGAAGACTCATGCTGGAAGGAAAAATCCCGCGGCAGTCCGAGAGGGCTGCCGCGGTACTTCAGTTGCATCAACAAAATCAGAAGGTGAAGCGAGCAGCCAACTGAATTTCGCGATTGCTGTATTGCTGCACTCCTTCAATCTGACCGACGTTACAGCTGTATTGAGGGCCTGTGAAGTTACCGCAGAAGCCGGAATTTGGGTTGGTGAATGCTGGAGTGTTGAGCAGATTGAAGGCATCCCCGTGCAGTTCCAACGTGTAATTGTCCATGATGTGGATGTTCTTTTGCGCACTCAGATTGACGGCGCGATAGCCGGGCCCGTAGATAGCGTTACGGCCAAGCGTTCCCAGGCGCGCGTAGACATTGAGACCGGGGGCGTTGGGAGGATTGGCGAACGAGGACGGATCGAACCAGTGTTCGCCCGGTCCGCCGCCGGTTTGTTTGAGATACCTGATGGGAGCAATGAGGTCGGGACGGTTTGCCGGGGTTCCTTCCCCGGTTGTCAGGTCGACCGGTGTTCCCGTCTGAACCAATGCGATCAGGCTGGTCTGCCATCCGCCTACAATCCAATCCATGGGGCGGGAGATGTTGCTTCCAAACTGTTGCCCGCGGCCGAATGGCAGCTTATAGAGGATGGAGGAACTGAAGACCTGACGCTGGTCCTGGCTGGAGTTGCCGTAGCCCCCCATAGGATCGGAATAGACCGCCGCGGTCTGGCCTTGGAAGGCGCCCGGCGAATCGTCGAGCGAGTGTCCCCAGGCATAGGAGAAGGTTCCGGTCAGCCCGTTGGCGGCGCGGTGCTCTGCGTGCAGTTGCAGGCCGTCGTAGTTGGAGATGCCGTCGTAATCGTTGTAGTTGAGGTTGCCCAGCGTGGGGAAGGGCACAATGCCGGTCCCGAAGGCAGGGTTGTTGTAGGGGTAGTAGGAAGAGAGATCCCTGCCCCTGGTTCCGACGTAGGCGATATTGAGCACGTCTTTGGTTCCGAACTGGTGCTCCAGTTGCAGATTCCATTCCTGCACCTGGCTGTCCGCGTTCCCCTGGTTCACGGCAATCATGCTCAAGCCGGTCGGCGGGCTGTTTGGATTGAAGCCTACGATGCCGCGGGCCGGAAGAGCCGTCGTCACAGCGGTGGGGCTGGTGTAAGCGTTGCAGTTGTAGCCCCCATCCACGGGGTTTGGTGTAACTGACGGAAGTTGGCCGGTGAATGTGATGCAGTACCCGTTGGAGCCGTAGTAATCGCTGTGGCCTGCGAAGGGCAACTGTTCTCCAAGCTGGTTATTGATGCCGCCATAGTCGAGGAAATAGAACAGCCCATATCCGCCACGAAGAACGCTCTTGCCATTTCCATACAGATCGTAGGCAAAGCCGGCGCGTGGACCAAAGGCATGAAAGTCCTGATCGATGATGCTGCGTGAGATGCCGTTCTGCCCGGCAAGCATCACAGTTCCTGTAGTCACGTTGAACGCGGACTGCTGGTTGTGCGCTTCATAGGGGCGCGTCAATATATCCCAGCGCATGCCCAGGTTGAGGGTGAGGCGGCGGTTGACGCGCCAGTCGTCCTGCGCAAAGATTCCGTCTTCCTGCCCGATATTGGCAAAGTAGCCGGCCTGGGACCCCAGTTCGTAGTCATACAAGCCGCCGGCCATTAGTTCGGAAACCTCATAGCCGGTGTACTCGACCGTGTTCTCGTCGATCCAGAAGTAGCCCTTGCCTTCCTGCGGATTAAAGAACTCCACCTGGCGGCGCATAAACGTGCCGCCGTACTTGAAGGAGTGCATCCCCTTCGACATGCTGAGCGAATCGGTGACTTCGTAGGTGTTCTGCGGAACCGCATAAAGGCCGTAGTCGCCGGTGTATTCAAGGTCGCCCTTCCAGCCGCCGATCAACGCGCCGCCGGTGGTTTCCTCGTTGATGTTGGCATTCACAATGCCCAGATTCTTGGAAACGTAGTCGCCATACAAGGGCGGCGTGTAGCCGTAGTTATCGCGGTTGTAGGCAATGTGCGCTTCGTTGACGATGGTGGGCGAGAAAATGTGCGTGTAGCCGAAGTCGTAACCGCGCGCGTGCGTGGGGTTGATTCCCGTTCCTCCTCCCGCCGGAAGATTGGCGAACTCCGAGGTCTTCTTGTTGACCGAGTTGTCATAGCTGTAACGGAAGAAGGCCAGATCGCTCGGCGAAGCGTTCCAGTCGACCCTGCCGTCAAAGGTGTTGTATTTGT
>Ga0302325_10006602_pt1 | contig 26003 bp, 19 predicted proteins | sample Palsa_T0_2_FD_201948 | JGI IMG/M metagenome (GOLD analysis project Ga0302325, IMG submission 201948) | Peat permafrost microbial communities from Stordalen Mire near Abisko, Sweden - Palsa_T0_2 | ecosystem: Environmental > Terrestrial > Soil > Palsa > Peat permafrost | place: Sweden: Abisko... | reverse complement strand
AACCGGCGAGCATGGGGCGCCGCACGCCGATGCGGTCGGACAGTCGCCCGGCGGCAACCGCGAGCCACATCGGCAGGAACGAGTAGAGTCCCATCAGTGTGCCGACTGTAAGCGGCGACGCTCCGAGCGAGAGCGCATAAAGCGAAACGGTGACGCGACTGCCGGTAAGGACCGTGTGATTGAGTATGCCCAGCGCGATCAATGCCGGCAGCGTCCGCGAGTGCCGCGCGCCGGCGGCGTTCAAGGCGCCAGCCGTTCGAGGCGCCAGAGGGGTCCGTCGCGTTGGTAGCGCAGGCGATCGTGGAGTCGCGACGCGCGCCCCTGCCAGAACTCGATGACGCGTGGCGCGACTCGGTAGCCGCCCCAGTGCGGCGGCGGGGGAAGGCTTTCCCCTTGCGAGGCGAAACGCTGGCGCGTAGCGGCTACCTCCTGCTCGAGCCACTCGCGGCTGGGAATGGCGCGGCTTTGCGGCGAAGCCCATGCGCCGATGCGCGAGGCCAAGGGGCGCGTGGCGAAGTAGGTCTCCGATTCCTTCGCGCTTACCCGAGCCGCAACACCCTCGATACGGATTTGCCGCTCCAACTCCACCCAGTGGAACAGCAGTGCAGTCGTGGGGTGGGCGTCGAGCTCGGTTCCCTTGCGACTTTCGTAGTTGGTGAAGAAAATGAATCCGCCGGGGTCGACACCCTTGAGCAGCACGATGCGCGCGGAAGGTGTGCCGTCGCCTGCGACCGTCGCCAGGGTCATCGCCGTCGGCTCGGGCACCGCGGCCTGCACGGCTTCATGCAGCCAGGTCTGGAATTGACGCAGCGGGTCGGGATCGACGTCGGCTTCGGTGAGCGATGCGCGGTGGTATTCCCGGCGCAGATCGGCGATGTTCAAGGCGGCGGTATAGCGGGCGAGGCAGCGCCATTATCGGCGATTTCCCCCGGCACGGGGAAGTCGCGCGGCGAGCCAGGACGAGCGCGGACGCCGCCTTCGAAGCGGGCGTCGGGTCGCGCCGCTACGCGTCCGCGAGGCGCCCTGGCGTGTTACAACGTCTTCGGACTGAGGCTCAAACCCTGTCGCGGCAGGTGCATGATGCCGCCTTCGGGCGACCACGCGGGCGCGGACGACCACGGCGGAGGTCCGCGCGCGTTTCCCACTGCCGCAACGCCGGTCCGCCCACTCGGCGCAATCGGCGCAGATTTGCACACCCCACAGACGAGAATGCGGTATATTTGTTCCGATGGAGCATGGGATCGATGACAGGAGATCGACCTGACTCCATACCCATCGCCGTCGCACCGAAGCGATCAACCACCAGGAAGGAGAACTATGGCTACTGCCAAGAAAGCTGCAAAGAAAAAAGCTGCCAAGAAACCGGCAGCGAAGAAGTCGGCGAAGAAGCCCGCAAAGAAGGCGCCGGCGAAGAAAGCCGCACCGAAGAAAGCGGCGAAGAAAACCGGCGCAAAGCGCAAGCCGAATGCGGCGTTCATGAAGGCGATGACGCCTTCCGTTACGCTGGCCGCGGTCGTCGGGAGCATGCCGCTGCCGCGCACCGAAGTCACCAAGAAGATCTGGGACTACATCAAGAAGAACAAGCTGCAGGACTCGGTTAACAGGCGCTTGATCAATGCCGACGACAAGTTGAGGCAAGTGTTTGGCGGCAAGAAGCAGGTGTCGATGTTCGAGATGACCAAACTGGTGTCGAACCACCTCAAGTAGGTCCGCTCTTGCCGGCGTCGCGGGACGCCGCCGAATCGCTCAGGACGGCCGCCCATCGCTCACGCGGTGGTCGGCCGTTTGTTTTGGCGGCTTGCGCCGCGTGCTGCCCCCCGGTGGGGTCGGCGTCGGGCCCGGAATAAGGCGGCGCGGATTGATGTTTGGGAACTGGCGGGTGATGCTCTGGTGTCAGACGTGCAAGACGTTGTCCTCCGATCGAAACGGGGTAATGACCATGAGACAGGCAAGTTCGCTTTTCCTCTGCGCGCTGTTGTGGCTGTGCGGGTCGGCGCAGGCGCAGGCGCCCGCGGCAACGCAACGCATCCGCGGCGACCTGGTCGCCCTCGACGGACTGCATCTGCAGGTGCGCTCGCGCGGCGGCGAAACGCTGGCCGTCACCCTGGCCGAAAACTACAGCGTTACGATGGTGGTCAGGATCGACCTGGCGGCGATCAAGCAGGGAGCTTTTATCGGTGCGGCGTCGATGCCGCAGCCGGACGGAACGCTGACCGCACTCGAAGTCCTTGTATTTCCGGAGGCGATGCGTGGCAGCGGCGAAGGCCACTACGCATGGGACTTGAAGCCGGGCAGCATGATGACCAACGCAACCGTCGCCGAGGTGGCCACGCTTACCCAGACGCACGGGCGACAGGTGACGCTCAAGTACAAGGACGGCGAGAAGACGATGGTCGTGCCGGAAGATGTGCCCATCGTCACCTTCGAACCCGGGGAGCGCGCGATGCTAGTTCCCGGAGCGCACATTCTGCTTACTGCAGCCAAGCAACCTGACGGCAGCCTGACCGCCGGGCGCGTGGTCGTGGGCAAAAACGGCCTCGTGCCGCCGATGTAACCGCCGCGCGCGGGCTAACCCTGCCGCGGCCGCGCCGGCCAGTCGTCCTCGTCGGTGAGTATGCGAATCACGCGGGTGCGTTTGCCACCCCCGTAGCGCTCCATCTGCACCTCGACCGGATAGAGCTCGGCAAGCTTGGCCCTGGCATTGGCCTCGCTGTCGAAGGTAAGCAGTGCGCCATCCGCGCCACGCACGTCGTTCCAGATGCCATTGCCGGCTTCGAATTCGATCTTGAATTTCGCTGCCGCGTCGACCGCCATGATCAACCCTGCGCCTGCAGCGCGCGGATACGTGCTTCGATCGGGGGATGGGTCGAAAACAGCGCCATCCATCCAGACTTGTCGGTGATGCCGAAGCCGGACAGCGATTTCGGCAGCTCACCGGGAGGCAGTCCGCCGAGCCGGGCCAGGGCCTGAATCATCGGCTGCGGCGTGCCGAGATATTTCGCGCTGCCCGCATCGGCGCGGAACTCGCGTTGGCGTGAGAACCAGGCGACGATGATCGAGGCCAGCACGCCGAACACGATCTCGCAGACGAGAACCGTAATGTAGTAGCCCGGGCCGATACCACGCTCGGTGCGGAACACGGTCTTGTCGACAATACTGCCGACGACGCGCGCGAGAAAGACAACGAACGTGTTGACGACACCCTGGATGAGCGACAGGGTGACCATGTCGCCGTTGGATACGTGCGCGATTTCGTGGCCCAGCACGGCCTCGATTTCCTCGCGCGACATGGCATTGAGCAATCCGGTCGACACCGCGACCAGGGCCGAGTTCTTGAACGCGCCGGTAGCGAAGGCGTTCGCCTCGCCTTCGTAGATTGCCACCTCCGGCATGCTAATGCCGGCCTTGTCGGCAAGGCGCTTGACCGTCGAGAGCAGCCAGGTTTCGCTTTCATTGCGCGGCGAAGTGATGACCTGGGCCCCGGTCGACCACCTGGCCATCGTCTTCGACAGCAGCAAGGAGATGAACGCGCCGCCGAAGCCAATGATTGCCGAGAAGACCAGCAGCGCGCCGAGATTCAATCCATTGGCCGCGAGCGCCTGGTTGAGGCCGAGCAAATTGGTGACGATCGACAGCACGACCATCACAGCGAGGTTGGTGACTAGGAACAGGACAACGCGCTTCATGGACACCTCCGCGGATGGTCCGACGGCGCCATCTTAACTCCGCCGGCGCGGGGGCAGAAGGTTCCGCCACCGCTGTTACCGACGGTTGACCGGCGTCTCCTTGCCCCATGAATCGCGCAGCGTTACGGCACGATTAAACACTGGGTGTTGCGGGACGTGGTCACGGACATCGGCGATGAAATAGCCGTGGCGTTCGAATTGGTAGCGCGCTTCGCGCGGTGCCGAAACGAGCGCGGACTCGACATACGCCGTCACCGTGGTCCTCGCAGTGGGATTGAGATCGTCGAGATAGTTGCGCTCCGTCGCCTCGTCGAACGGCGTCTCGTCGTCGAAAATCGCGTCCCCGGTGGTAACGCCAGGCCGGGCCGCCGCGGCCGGGCTTGCCTCGAACTGCGGCGTCAGGCGTCCGGGTTGCGGCACCACGAACAGGCGATCGTAAAGGCGGACTTCCGCCGCCTGGGCGTAACGCGTGGCCAGCCAGTGAATGTTGCCTTTCACCTTGCGCGCCTCCGCGCCTGGCGTGCCGCTGCGCGTGCTCGGATCGTACGTGCAGTGCACGGCGACGAGGTTGCCCTGCGCATCGCGCTCGGCACCGACGCACTTGATGATATAGCCGTAGCGCAGCCGCACTTCGGCTCCGGGCGAAAGGCGAAAATAGCCTTTGGGGGGCGCCTCGGTGAAATCGTCGCGTTCGATCCAGAGCTCGCGCGTCAACGGCAGCGCGCGCCGCCCGAGCTCCGGCTGTTGCGGGTGGTTGGGGGCGAAGCAGTCCTCTTCCTGATCGGCCGGATAGTTGTCGATCACGAGCTTGATCGGATCGAGCACCGCGATCCGCCGTTCCGCGCGCGCGTTCAGGTCTTCGCGCAGGCAATCCTCGAGCACGCTGATATCGATCCACTGGTGCGCCTTGGACACGCCGATGCGCTCGGCAAAAATGCGAATCGCCTCCGGCGTGTAGCCGCGTCGCCGCAATCCGACCAGAGTCGGCATGCGCGGATCGTCCCAGCCATCGACGTGTCTTCCCTCGACGAGTTCGATCAGCTTACGCTTGCTCATCACGCTGTAGGTGAGATTAAGTCGCGCGAACTCGTATTGCTGCGGTAACGGACGTAGCAGCAGTCCGGCCTCTGCCAGCTGCTCGATCACCCAGTCGTAGAGTGGCCGGTGGTCCTGGAACTCGAGCGTGCACAGCGAATGGGTGATGCGCTCGAGCGCGTCGGAAATGCAATGCGAGTAGTCGTAGAGCGGGTAGACGCACCATTTCTCGCCCGTGCGATGGTGGGTCGTGTGGCGGATGCGGTAGATGGCCGGATCGCGCAGGTTGATGTTCGGGCTGGCGAGGTCGATCTTCAGCCGCAACACGTGCGCCCCGTCGGGAAACTCGCCCTCCTTCATGCGCTGGAACAGGTCGAGATTTTCCGCCACCGGGCGGTCGCGGTAGGGGCTCGGTCGCCCCGGCTCGGTCAGCGTGCCGCGCAAGCGGCGCATTTCTTCCGGGGTGGAGCTCTCGACGTAGGCGAGCCCGGCGCGGATGAAGTGGCGTGCGTAGGTGTAGAGACGGTCAAAATAATCCGACGCATAGTAGAGATGGGGTCCCCAGTCAAAGCCCAGCCAGCGCACCGCCTCCTTGATCGAATCCTCGTATTCGACGTCTTCCTTTACCGGATTGGTGTCGTCGAAGCGCAGATGGCACACGCCGCCGTTTTCTGCCGCCAGGCCAAAATTCAGGCAGATCGACTTGGCGTGGCCGATATGGAGATAGCCATTGGGCTCCGGCGGGAAGCGAGTGACCACTCGCCCAGCGTACTTATGGGTATGCAGATCCTCGGCAATGATCTGCCGAAGAAAATTCGAACTCGGCGCGGCGCCCGTCGTTTGCGGCACTGCAGCAGTCATGGCGTTTTGTTCATGAACAAAGGGGCATCAACTCGCATTCTAACTGCAGGGGTGGGGTGCGTCACCGGCCGCTATGCCACACGCATGGTAGGCATGCGCGGCGGCCCGCATGCAGCAAGGGTTTGCGGCCTATGCCCTGCATCGATCCGATAACATTGTCCACAATATCTGTGGATAAAAGTGTGCGTATCTTGTAAATTCGGCCGCTAAGTCGTACCCAGTGTAGGATTTTCTCTGACATGCCTAAATGTGCGTCGCCGGTTTTGTCATATATTTCATAAAGTTGATTAGGCAAATCGACACGCGCCAAGGCATCGCGACCCGGCCCGCAAAATGACCAATGGGGGCGATTCGCGCGCATTTCACTCAATAAACGTCCTGGACAATTGCCCTGCTGCATCCGCGTTGTCGAACCCACTCCGGAAGCCCGGCATGAACGCCTCGCCTCACCCTGTTCCCGTCCTCCCGGTGTCCTTGCTGGTCAGTTCGGCACGGCTGCTTATCGAGCGCCATCTGGCCCTGGCGTGGATAAGTGGCGAAGTGTCGAACATCAGCCGCGCCGCTTCCGGTCACGTCTATTTCATGCTCAAGGACGCGCAAGCCCAGTGCCGCTGCGTGCTCTTCCGCCAAAAGGCGCAACTGCTGGGCTTCGCCCTGGCCGACGGGATGCAAGTCGAGGTACGTGCCACCCCGACTATCTATGAGGCGCGCGGCGAATTTCAACTCAACGTCGAGACGGTGCGGCAGGCCGGCGTGGGCGCGCTCTATGAGCGATTCGCGCGGCTGAAGGCGCGTCTGGAAGCGGCAGGCTGGTTCGCCGCGGAGCGCAAGCGCCCCCTGCCGCGATTTCCGCGCGCGGTGGGTATCGTTACGTCGCTGCGCGCCGCGGCGCTTTCCGATGTGCTGACCACGCTCGCGCGTCGGATGCCGTCCTTGCCGGTCATTCTCTACCCCGCGTCCGTTCAAGGTAGTGCCGCGACGGCTGAGGTAGTCGCCGCGATCGCTAGCGCCAATGCGCGCGCCGAAGTGGACGTCCTAATCGTCTGCCGTGGCGGCGGCTCGATCGAGGACCTGTGGGTGTTCAACGAGGAGTCGGTGGCGCGCGCGGTGCTCGACTCCCGCATTCCGATAGTCAGTGGCGTCGGACACGAGACCGATTTCACGATCTGCGACTTCGTCGCCGATGCGCGCGCGCCCACGCCGACGGGAGCCGCGGCGCTGCTTGGTGTCGACCGCGCCGCGCTGCGCTCCGAGATCGCGGCGCTCTTCGCGCGCTGGCGCCGCGCGGCGGAGCGCGGACTCGAGACACGCATGCAACGGCTCGACGGTGTGTCGCGTCGATTGGTGCATCCCGCCGATCGGATCGCCGCCCAGCACGAACATCTCGGCGCGCTTGCGTTGCGCCTCTCCCGCGCTACCGGACGGGCGCAGGCGGAGCGCCGGCAGGCATTGGCTGTTTTCGGGCGCGCGCTCGCGCGTCTGCTGCGGGCGCCTCCCAAGGGGAGTGCCGAGCTCGAGCGCGTGCGCGAACGCTGGCAGCGCGGCACAAGGGAGCACTTGGGCGCTCTGGCGCACAAGCTTGCGCGCTTCGAGTCGGGGCTTCGACACCTCAGTCCGCAGGGCGTGCTGGAGCGCGGCTACAGCATCGTCATGACGGCCGCCGGAGTCATCGTGCAGGACGCGGCACAAACTGCCGTTGGCGACCATCTGCGGCTGCGTTTCGCCCGGGGCACGGCGGCCGCACAGGTGAGCGACAAGACGGCGGTCTAGCGGAGGGGCCGTGCGCCCTTCAGGCCTCGTCCGGGTCGGGATCGTCGATTGCACTCACGCCGGGTGGGTTGGTCCCCTTGGCGAGGGGCGCTTGTGCGGCAAGGGTGGGGCCGGCGCAGACAACGTCGCCGTTCTGCGCCCTGTGTCGCAGCGCATGGTCCATGAGCACGATGGCGAGCATGGCTTCGGCGATGGGCGTCGCGCGAATGCCGACACAGGGATCGTGCCGGCCGTGGGTATTGACGATGACGGGGTTACCGGCTTTGTCGACGCTGCGCCGGTCGAGCCGGATCGACGAGGTCGGCTTGAGCGCGATCGACACGACGATGTCCTGCCCGGTCGAGATGCCGCCGAGGATGCCGCCGGCGTGGTTCGATACGAAACCCTGCGGCGTCAATTCGTCGGCGTGCGCGCTGCCGGCCTGCGCGATAGACGCGAATCCGGCGCCGATTTCGACGCCCTTGACGGCGTTGATGCCCATCATCGCGCCGGCGAGATCAGCGTCGAGCTTGCCATAGACCGGCTCACCCCAGCCGACTGGCACGCCTTCGGCGACGACCACGATACGCGCGCCGCAGGAATCGCCCGACTTGCGCAAGGCGTCCATGAAGGCTTCGAGCTCGGGCACGATGGCGTCGTTGGCGACAAAGAACGGATTGGCGTCGACATGCTCCCAGCCCGTGAACGGGATGCGTTTGCTGCCGAGCTCAGTCAGGTGACCGCGGATGGTCACGCCATAGCGTTCGCGCAACCACTTCCTTGCGATCGCTCCGGCCGCCACGCGCACGGCCGTTTCGCGTGCCGACTGCCGCCCGCCGCCGCGATAATCCCGGATACCGTATTTCCGCCAATAGGTGTAATCCGCGTGCCCCGGCCGGAATGTGTCGGCCATGTTCGCGTAGTCCTTGCTGCGTGCATCCTCGTTACGGATGAGCAGCGCGATCGGCGTGCCCGTGGTCCGGTCTTCAAACACGCCCGACAGGATCTCAACGGTGTCCGATTCACGGCGCTGGGTCACATGGCGCGAGGTGCCGGGTTTGCGCCGATCCAGGTCGTGCTGGATATCGCTCGCCACGAGCGCCATGCCCGGCGGGCAGCCGTCGACCACGCAGCCGATCGCTGGCCCGTGCGATTCGCCGAACGAGGTGATGCAAAAAAGCGTACCGAGCGTGTTGCCGGACATGACGGACGCGACCTCACGTGTCGATCGAGTGTAGCACGTGCGCGCAGGGGTCCCGGTACGATGGACCACAATGAACGCAAGCAGGTTGGCCGGTGGCGATTGCGCCGTTCGCGTCCTTCGATGGCGGATGATCGGCGCGCTTGCGCACGGCGCTGTGTCACCCTTGCGGGCACCGTTGCCAATGGCTACGGTGCCAACCTTTCCGCCGCCTGCGGTGGCAGCGGCGCAACATAGCCGATGACGAGCAAGAGCGCGCCGACGCCGAGAAACGCGACGACGCGGCTTAGTCCCGACAACGCAGCAAGGTCGATCGCGAAGAGCTTGACCACGACCGCGACGATGAGCCCCGCGCCGGTGAGCCAGAGCATGCGCAGCCGGCGTCGTGTGGCAACCGCCATGGCGGCGACTGCGGCGACGGTCCACGTCAGGGTCAGGGCCGCCTGCAGTGGTCGCGAGGCCATCAGTGCCGATAGCTGCCACGGTACAGCGAGCCAGTGGTGCGCCGTCCGCGCAACGATGCCGTTGAGGATGACGAAGGCGCCAAGCCCCAGGCCACGATAGCGAATGCGCGCCGTCACGCGCGCATCCTGGCGCGTCCAGACGAACAGCGCGCACAGCACGATCAGGAGTGTCAGGTCGAGCGGATTGGCAAGCGGTGCGTAAGGCAGTGGCCTTGGATCGCCACTCAACAGCGCAAGGGCGACAAAACCGAGTCCCAGCATGACGGCGACAATCGTCCCTGCCGTGCGGGCATACGCGTCGCCAAAGCTGCGCATCGGCCAGCTCGCGTCACGCGCGGCACGCACCACCAGCAAGAGATAGAACGCGAGCGGCAGCAGGTGCGCGCATGCCGCCCATGCCGTCGCCGGCGCAGTCACGCGCGCGGTCCATTCTCCCGTCTCCCAGGCAACCTGCCCCAGCAGCAACAGCGCGCCGAACGCATGCGCGGCCCCGAGCCAGGGACGCAGGTCAGAGACCGGTTTGGTGGCGCCGGGCGTACGCGCAGCCGCGGCGCGCGCCTCGCTGCGATAGAGCGAAGCGAAATGCAGGACCCACGCGATCGGATAGACGGCCCATCCGTACGCCGTCACACTGGTGCGCGCGTGCGCGAAATCGTGGCCGAGCGAAAGCGCGAGCGCCGGCAGCAGGACCACCGCCGTGCCATCGAGCCGCGGCCAGCGCAGAGGACGCGCCAGCAGCAGCGCAAGGCCGACGCTGGCAACGACCCAGGCCAACATGGCGTGAGTCTCGCTGCCGCGCGCGACTTCGCGTGCAATTTCGGCCAGGCCTCCACCAAGCCACCAGGCGCAACCCCAGCCGAACAGCAGGTGCAGGAGCGCGCGCTCGGTCGCCGGAAGCGCCTCGCCTCGCCGATCACCGAAGCGTACGCTCGCCAGCGCCGCCAGGGCCACCGCTGCGCAACCGAGAAATTGACGGTTGGCGAAGGCGAGTTCGGCATATTCGTCGAAGCCAGCGACGAGCAGGGCAACGCCTGCGGCGACTTGCAGGAACAGGGCAAAGCCGCGCGCAAAGCGGCGATCCTCGCGGCAACCGAACCAGTACACGCCGGCCGCCTCGACTGCCCACACCGCGCTCGTCCAGCGCGCATCGACGGCAAGCGGCACGGTGAGACTGGCAAAGATCACTGCCAATGCGCCGAAGGCGGCGGCAAGGATCGCCATGCCGGTGGCCGGCCGTCGCCGCAGCAGACGCCACAGCAGCGCATACATAATGCCGAGTCCCGCCGCGGTCCAGGCCAACCCATAGCGCGTGTCCGCGACGAGCAGCGCCTGCAGCGCGAGGGCCACGATCGGAACGCCGAACAAAAGCGGCGCATCGAATTTGCGCTCGCTCGCGCCGCGCCACGCGTGCACCACCGGCAGCGCGACGTAGATCAGGAAAAACAGCGCCAGGAACGGTTCGACTTGGGCGAAAAAAGCCGGCTCATAGTATTCGTGTCCCCACCACAGGGCGAGCAACAGCGTGCCGACGAAGCCGACCAGTTCGAGCGCACGCCAGGCGCGGAAAGCGGCGACACCCACGATCAGCGCGTTGACTGCAGTAACGTAGCCGAACAGCGACAGCGGCTCGCTCACCGTCGTGACCAGAATCGGGGCCAGGAAGCCGCCCAGCGCCGCCAGGACAGCGAGCGCCTGCGCATCGAATCGCAGCGCCAGGACAATGGCCAGCACCGCGATCGCGGCGAGCAGTGCGAATGCGACCTCGGGCGAGAGCAGTGGCACGAGCTGTAACGCCGCGAAGGTCGTCAAGTACAGCACGCCCAGTCCACCGCCGATCAGTGCGAGGGCGTAGGCACGACGCCGGTTGCGCAACCACGCGCCCACGCCGATCATCGCGGCGCCGGCGCAGGCGACGCCGGCAAACTGCAACTCGATCGGGACGGTCACGTGCTGGGCGAAGTACGCCAGCAGGAAGGCGATGCCGAAAAACAGTACGACGACACCGACGCGAACTAGCATATTGCCGTCGGTGAGCCACGCCCAGAGCGCGGGCTTGGCCGTGATCGCCGGGGGTGCGCTGCGGCGGGATGCGACCGGAGCGGGACCGACACCGGGCTCGCCTGAAGCACCCTTGCGCACCGGAGTCCGCATGGCGGCGATCGGTTCGCCGCCGGGCGTCGCGCCCGGTACCGCTGCAGGCGACGCGGCGGCGGCAGGCGCCCCATCGGCGAGAGGGGTCGAAGCCGGGGGCGCTGCGGGCAGCGCGATTCCGGCACGCGCGAGCGCGACTTCGAGCGCCGAGAGGCGCTGCTCCAGGGCGGCGATGCGCGCCATGTTGACCGGCTCGCCCGTCGTAACTGGCGGCACGGCTGCACGAGTCGCGGCAGAATGTCTTCGCGCCAGCAGGCCGATGAGCAGACCGATGACGGCGCCAAGCACCAAGCCGGAAAAACCGTTGAGGTAGGCGCCGACGAGCGCGCCAAGAACCACACCGAGCGCCGCCATCACCGCCTCCTTCGGCTCGCCTAGCGCCAGTCGCCACGCAAGGCGAACACCGTCTCCTGCAGCCGTTCGGGGGTCGCCTGCACGGGCGCGAGTGGTGCCCCCACGACGAGCGCGATTTTCGAGAACAGCCCGCGCAGCCGACGCATGGCCTTGCCCCCGGAGGAGCGGCTGAAAAAGCTGCCCCACAGGCCGCGCAGGGCCATCGGCACCACCGGCACCGGCGCCTGCTCGAGAATGCGCTGCAGCCCGGGCCGGAACCGGTTCAACTCGCCTGTGTCGGTGATCTTGCCCTCGGGAAAGATACACACGATTTCGCCTGCCTTGAGCGCGTTCGCGGCTTCCGTGAACGCCTGTTCCTTGAGCGCCGGGTCTTCCTTTGCCGGGGCGATGGGGATCGCACGCATGGTGCGGAAGATGAAATGGAGCACCGGCAGCATGAAGATGCGATGGTCCATCACGAAGCGAACAGGCCGGGGCACGCAAGCGGCAATCACGATGGCGTCGACGTAGCTCACGTGGTTGCACACGATCACGCAGGCCCCCTGGTCCGGGATCTGCTCCAAGCCGCGCTTGTCGACCCGATACATGCTATGGATCAGCAGCCACGCCAGGAAGCGCATCAGGAACTCGGGCACCAGCGAGTAGATGTAGATCGCGACGATGGCGTTCATGAGCCCGGTGGCGAGAAACAGTTGCGGGATGGTCAAACCCGCCTTGAGCAGGCCGAGCGCGATGCCGGCCGAGGCCACCATGAACAGCGCGTTGAGAATGTTGTTGGCGGCGATAATGCGCGAGCGGTATGCGGGCTCCGAGCGTTCCTGGATGAGCGCATAGAGCGGGACGATGTAGAAACCCCCGAACATGCCGAGCAGCACCAGATCGGCGACGATGCGCCAGTGCGCGCCGATGGAGATGAAGTGTTCGATCCCGGCCAGACCCTCCGGCTGCAAGCCGCGGCTGGCGAAGTAGAGGTCGACCGCAAACACCGACAGGCCGATCGACCCGAACGGCACCAATCCCACCTCGACCTTGTGTCCGGACAGGCGCTCGCACAACAGCGAGCCGATACCGATGCCGATCGAGAACACGGCCAGCAACAGCGTGGCGACGTGCTCGTCGCCTCCCAGGACGGCCTTGGTGAACGTGGCGAACTGGGTGAGATAGGTCGCGCCGTAGAACCAGAACCATGATATGCCGAGCATCGACAGCCAGACGACGCGGTGGCCGTAAGCGAAGCGCAGATTGCGGCTGGTCTCGGTGAACGGGTTCCAGTTGATCTTGAGTTCGGGCGCGACCGCGGGCGTCGTCGGGATGCCGCGGCTGACCAGGTAGCCGGCGACGGCGATGGCGATGCAGGTCACACCGGCGATGACCGGTCCGTTGGGCTTGATGGCGATCACCACGCCACCGACGATTTCGCCGATAAGGATGGCGACGAACGTCCCCATCTCGACTAAGCCATTGCCGCCGATCAACTCGTCGTTGCGCAGCTGCTGCGGCAGGATCGCGTATTTGACCGGGCCGAACACGGTCGAATGCACACCCATGAGGGCAAGCGCGCTGAACAGCAGGACAAGGTCCTTGCGATAGAAGCCGATGGCGCCGACGATCATGATGCCGATCTCGAACAGCTTGATGAAACGGATGAGGCGAGATTTCTCGAACTTGTCCGCGACCTGGCCCGCGGTTGCCGAAAACAGCACGAAGGGCGCGATGAAGACCGCAGCCGCGATGTTGACCAGGGCGTTGGCAGAGAGCGCGGTCAAGGTCATCGCCTGGAAGGCAACGAAGATCACCAGCGCGTTCTTGTAGACGTTGTCGTTTCCGGCACCGAGAAATTGCGTCCAGAAGAAAGGCGCGAAGCGGCGCTCGCGCAGTAGCTGGAACTGACTATGGTCGGCCATCGGGACTCCTAGGTCAGGCAGGCTTGGCGACGACGGGGGCGGGGTCCGACCCGTGGGGATGCATGGCTAGTGATGTTCGGCCAGGTAGTCCTGCACGGCTGCCAGGGCGCTGCGCAGCGCGGCGACGTCGGGCCAGAAGTAAACCATCCGGCCGGCCTTCTTGCATTTCAGCACACCGGCCTCGCGCAGGACGCGCAGGTGGTGGGCGACTGCAGTGCGCGACAGCGTCGATGCGAGCACGATCTGGCCGACGTTGAGCCGCTCGCCCGGCTCGAACATGAGCAGGATGCGCTGCCGGTGCGGGTCGCCGAGCGCGATGAACATGCGCGCGATGCGCCGCCAGGCGACCGGGATCGCCCGCCCATACGCCTTTTTCATGTCTAAATGTCTAGTCCGGTAGTCCTTTAATCTACGCCTCCTGGTGCGCTTGTCAAGGTGCCTGAAGCGTCGGCGCGACAGCGCATCGGCTACAATGCTCGAGGCCCGGAATGGCAGGCTAGCGATGCGTCAATACCTCGATTTCATGCGCCACGTGCGGGATTGCGGTCACCGCAAGGCCGACCGCACCGGGACCGGCACGCTGTCGGTGTTCGGCTACCAGATGCGCTTCGATCTCGGCGCGGGCTTTCCGCTGCTCACCACCAAGAAGGTGCATACGAAGTCCATCGTCCACGAGTTGCTGTGGTTTCTCGCCGGCGACACCAATGTGCGGTATCTGCGCGACAACGGCGTGACGATCTGGGACGAATGGGCCGACGAAAACGGAGACCTGGGGCCGATCTATGGCTACCAGTGGCGGTCGTGGCCTGCGCCGGATGGCCGCCACATCGACCAGCTGTCCGCCGTGCTGTCGCAGATTCGCAGCAATCCCGATTCGCGCCGGATGCTCGTTTCCGCTTGGAATGTCGGCGATATTCCACGCATGAAGCTGCCGCCCTGCCACGCGTTTTTTCAGTTCTACGTCGCCGGGGGCAGGCTATCCTGCCAACTCTACCAGCGCAGCGCGGATATCTTCCTCGGTGTGCCGTTCAACATCGCGTCCTACGCCCTGCTCACCGAGCTGGTGGCGCAGCAGACCGATCTCGCGCCGGGCGAGCTCATCTGGACAGGCGGCGACTGCCATCTTTACCTGAACCACCTGGAACAGGTCGCCACGCAACTCGCGCGCGCGCCCTACCCGCTGCCCAGACTCGTGCTCAAGCGCCGGCCCGCGTCGCTGTATGAATATCGCTACGAGGACATCGAATTCGCCGACTATCAGTTTCATCCGCCCATTCGGGCGGCGGTCGCGGTGTAGCCGCAGGACCGCGACGGGCGAAAAAAAAGCCCGCCGGGAGGAAGTGAGCGGGCAAGGGGGGATTCCGATGGTCAGAGCACAGCCCCGCTCCGAGAGGGTCAGGCGTTGCGGGCCTTTCGCCCCGCGGCCACCTGCGGCCGGTTCGAGATGACGGTGGTTGTCGCTAAACGCGCCTCGCGTCAGCTAGACAACGCTACGGGCGGCGTTAACACGCTCAACCAGTTCGTCCAGCGCCATTTGCTGCGCTGGCGACAAGCCCTGATCCACTGCGCCGGACTCGCTGCCCTGTCGTTCGCCAACCGACTCAGGTACCGTGAGCCAATAGGCAGAAAATTCCGGGCAAAACGCGTTCATGTCCTGGCCTCTGTTTCAGCACCGCGTTAACTTGCAATTCCGTCTATCCGACCCCAAAGCAATCGGTGTGCCAAATGATTCGGCTTCCAATCAATCAAAGACTTGTCTCCGCCGAGGGCTGCCGGGCGTGCCAATGGCTGGCAGTTCTTACCCGCAGCACGCGAATCCTGTCGTATTTTCACGACAGTAGTCGCTCGCTAAGCGTTAACAACAGGATTCTATTTGAGAAATGTTGTCGTCAGATGACGACAGCATAGACCGGCGAGGCGATCCAGGTGGCCGGCGGCGGTACCTTCGCCGAGCCATTGCCCATCGCGACCGCTAAATCTTCGCGTCCTTGAACATCGCCGGTTCCAGTCGGTGGCGCTGCAGCAGCTTGTAGAACTCGGTTCGGTTGCGCTTGGCCAGGGTCGCCGCCTGGGTGACGTTGCCGCCGGTGATTTTGAGCAAGCGCACCAGATAGTCACGCTCAAACTGCTTGCGCGCCTCCTCGAAGGGTGCCAGCACCCCGGCGTCCTCGCGCAGCGCGCCCTGCACCAGCGTGGCCGGGATGATGCTCGTCGTCGTTAGTGCCAGCGCCTGCTCGAGCAGGTTCAACAGCTGCCGCACGTTGCCCGGCCAGGGCGCGGAGATGAGCAGCGCCATCGCGTCGGGCGCGAGCGACGGCACCGGCTTCTTGTAGCGCTCCGCGAGCTTGCGCAGAAAGTGTGAGGCCAAACGTGGAATGTCCTCGCGCCGCTCGGCGAGCGGCGGCAACTTGAGCGAGACGACATTGAGGCGATAGTAGAGGTCCTCGCGGAACTGCCCCGCCGCCTTCTGCGCGTCGAGGTCGCGGTGGGTGGCAGAGACCACCCGCACATCGATGGACACCGATTCGGTCGCACCGACCGGGCGCACCTCTGCCTCCTGCAGAACGCGCAGCAACTTGACCTGGAGCGCGAGCGGCATGTCCCCGATTTCGTCTAAGAAAATCGTGCCGCCGTCCGCGGCCAGGAACAACCCCTTGTGCGCCTGCACCGCGCCGCTGAACGCGCCGCGCGCGTGGCCGAAGAGCTCGGACTCGAGCAACGGTTCTGGAATTGCGCCGCAATTGACGCCGATGAACGGCCGCAGCGCGCGCGGGCTGGCGCGATGGATCGCATGTGCCAGCAGCTCCTTACCGGTCCCCGACTCGCCAAAGATGAGTACGCTCGCATCGGAGTCGGCAACCAGCCGTGCCTGGCGCAGCAGGTCCTCCATGCGCGGGCTGCGCGTGATGATCCCGCCGCGCCACTCGCCACTGGCCTGTTTGTTCGCTTCCGGTCCGTCACCGGTAAGGCGCACGGCGTTGGCCACCTTCTGCAGCAGCTCCTGGCTGTCAAAGGGCTTGGTCAGAAACCCGAAGACCCCGCGCTGGGTCGCCGAAACCGCGTCGGGAATTGTTCCGTGCGCAGTCAGGATGATGACCGGCAGCGCCGGATGCTGGCGATGGATCGCGTCGAACAGCTGCAAGCCGTCGATGCCGGGCATGCGCATGTCGGTAATAACCGCCGCCGGCCGCGCCACCGCGAGCGCGGCCAGTGCGGCCTCTCCGCTGTCGGCGGTGCGCACGCGATAGCCCGCCGACGTAAGGCGCAAACTGATCAGCTTGAGCAGATCGGGATCGTCGTCAACGAGCAGGATGTCGCCGGAATGGGCCATCGCCTCTCCTATCGCCCCGTACCGCCGCCACCGCCCGCGCCGCCGCCGCCTGCATTGCGGCTGCGCTCCAACAGGAGGCTGCGCTCGACCGCGCGCAACGCGTCGAGCTTCTCTTGTGCCGCGGCAGTCTTCTTCTGCTCCTCCTTGACGCTGCGCGTGCGTTCGACGATCTGGACATAGAGCACCGTCGCGATCTGCTTCAGCGGCGACGCGTTGGTCTTGCCGACCAGAGGCTCGAGCGTGGACATCGCCCGCGCATCGTCCGGAGGTCCGGCACTGGCCAAGGTGAGAAGCATGGCGAGACGAATGCGGCTGGCGTCGCTCTTGCTTCGGTTCATGGCCAGGTTTGCGGCCGCGAGCTCGCGCTTGAGATCGTCGCCGGACTCGACAGCGTAGCGCTGCAGGTCGACGAGCAGGGCGAGGGCCTGTTCTTCCTCCTCATTCACCGGAGGCGGGGGCGCGGGTGCCTGCACCGACGATTGCGGCGGGACCTGCACGATCACCACCTCCGGGACGGGAACCGGCGTCACCGGCAGCGATTCGTGTGCGACGGGAGCCACCGGCGGGGGCGCGACGGCTTGCGGCGCGGGCGCCGGAGGCGCCGCAGCACACGCGGTGAGCAAGGCGAGTCCGGCGAGACCGCCGGCGCGGCAAACGCGCCGGCGGATCAACCTTCCTCCCGGATCGTGATGGCCCCTGCCTCGCGTGCGGGCGACGTATCGGTCACGGCAAGCGGCAGCCAGAGACGGAAATGGGCGCCGCGCCTGCCGGCAGCACGTTCCATTAATTCGATTCGACCGCCATGCAGCAGGGCGTACTCGCTCGCGATCGCGAGTCCCAACCCCGAGCCCTTGATCCGCCCCTCCGGGGCGGGCTTGCCCTGGTAGAACGATTCGAAAATGCGCGGTCGATCCTCCGCATCGATGCCCGGACCCAGATCGATGACATCGAGGACGGCGTGGCCATTTTCGGTGTGCAGGTCGAGGGTGATGGTTCCGGAGCGCGGCGAGTACTTGATCGCATTGGAGACGAGGTTATCGACGATGGCGCGGATCTTGTCGCTGTCGCCGACCACGATTGCCGGCTTCACTCGCGTTTCGAAGCTGAGCATGCGTGCGAATGCCGCAAGCTTGTGCTCGCGTACGACGCGACGAATCACGTCGGCGAGCGGAACCGGTCCGAGCGTCTGCGGCTCGATGCTGCGCGTCTGGTGATAGCTCAGCAGGTCTTCAATGAGCTTCTGCAGATTGAGCGTGTTCTCGCGCACGATGCGCACGATTTCCTGCTGCGGCGGCGACAGCTCGCCGCCGACGCGATCGCGCAGCAGTTCGGCGCCTTCGCGCACTGCGGTCAGCGGTGTCTTGAGCTCGTGCGAGACGTGACGCAGGAAGCGGGTCTGCTGCTCCTCAAGTTCGTGCAGGCGCTTGCGCAGCCACTCGAGGCGCTGTCCCAGATAGCGCATGTCCTGTGGGCCGTTGACCTCGATGGCATGGGTGAAGTCGGCCGTCCCCATCTGCCGGATCGCCAGATCGAGTTGCCTGATCGGGCGCGCGATGAGCACCGCGAACAGGATCGCCAGGACCAGCGCGATCGCACCCGCGGCGAGTGCGAGATAGCCCCAGGTCTTGCGTCCTTCCGCCGCAGTCTGCTGCAGCCTTTCAATCTCGTGCTCGGTCAGGCGGTTGCTGGCGGTAAGCATCGCCTGCGCGCTTGCCGATAGCGCCGCGTAGCCATTGGTGAGGATGGCCGCCGCATTCGCCGGACGTTGCGGCGCGGTGAGCACCGTATAGAGTCGTCCTTCGCTGTCGCTCAGCTTGTCGAGCTGGCTCAACTGCGCGCGATCGAGCGGAAGCTGCTGCAGTTGCTGCGTCGTTTGACGGAAATCCTGGCGCAAGCGCGCGTAATCGTCGATGAGCTGTGGATCGTCGAGAATGAGGTCCTGCCGAACGAGCCGCTCCAGCGTGGTCGCCTGCTCGTAGAGCTGGCGACTGGCGCGCCCGGCCTGCGCGGCCTGCAGAACGGCCTGCTGGCTCTGGGTACCGAGGCGGTCGAGGCTGACGATCAGCTCGACCAGCGCGTACAGCAACGGCAGGCTGACGAGCAGGAAACCGAGCAGAATGAATTTGAGGAATGAGCGCGGGTAATACACGGGTGATGACGGGCGATCGATATAATCATTGGTTTAGGACGATGCCCGGGCCCTCAGAGCGACGCGTGCACGATACACCACCCCCTGCCGCCTCGCCAAGGGCGCCCGACCCGGCCCACGCGCATCGCATCGCGCTCATCGCGGCAGTCGCGCGCAACGGCATCATCGGCGTCGACAACCGCCTGCCCTGGCGCTTGCCAGAGGACATGCGGCGCTTTCGCGCCCTGACCACTGGGCACACGGTAATCATGGGACGACGTACCTGGGAGGCGATCGGCAAGCCACTCTCCGGGCGGCAGAACCTCGTCGTCAGCCGCAGCCACGGTCCGCACACGCCGGAGGTCGAGTTCACACCGTCGCTCGATGCGGCGCTCGCGCGCGTCAGCCGACCTGAGCCGGTGTTCGTCATTGGCGGCGAAGCGCTCTACCGCGCCGCGCTGCCCCATGCTGAGCTCTTGTATCTGACCGAGATCGAGCGCGATTTCGACGGCGACGCCCGATTTCCTCCCTTCGATCGCACCCGCTGGCGCGAGTCCGAGCGTGAAGCACATACCGAGTCGGGCGCGTTCGATCCCCTCGCCTACAGTTTTGTCGTCTATGAGCGTGCCGGTCGCTGACGCCAGCGGGTCGCTGCGCCGTCGCATTGAGCGCCAGGGAGTATTGCCATGAGCGAGGAATTTGATGTGGCCGGCCCGCACGAGCACGAGGTCGAGCACCAGGGACAGCACGGCGACGCGTTTGCCGGACGCATCGCGGTGATGACGGCGATCTTCGCGACTGTCGGCGCGCTCTTTGGCTACATGGCGGGCGCGACGCAGAACGAGGCGCTGCTGTTCAAGAACGAAGCGGCTATCCGCAGGACCGAGGCTTCGGACCAGTGGAATTTCTACCAGGCGAAGAGCGGCAAGCAAAACCTGGCCGAGCTCGGCGCAACCCTGACCAGCGGCGAGCAGCAGGCGCGGTATGCGAAGGAAGCCGAGCGCTACAAGACGGAGAAGGAAGCGATTGCCCCAGAGGCGAAGCGTCTCGAGCAGCAATCCAGGGAGGCGGAGGAGAGCAGCGAGGCATCAACGCACGTGCATCACCGCTGGGCGCAGGCGATGACCCTGATCCAGATCGCAATCGCGCTGGCCGCCATCACCATACTGACCCGGAACCGGCGTCTGCAATACATGGCCTACGGTGTCGCCACTTGCGCCCTGGCCGTGGGCGCCCTGGCACTCGCCCACGTATAGCGCCTAGGCGAGGTTGCGCAGCTCCTGCAGTGCCACCGACAGCATGGCAGCGTCGATCGACGGCGCCGCGCGGAGCTCGCCAGAAAGCTGCGCCGCGCGCGCGACGCCACGCCGGTTTCGATCCTCCCATGCCGCGATGAGCTGCGGCGGTGCACTGATCGCGCCGCCCCCGCTTAGCACGTCGGCGGTAAGTGTCCGCTGCAGGCTCGACAGGTCGTCCTGCATTGCGCCTTTTGCCAGCATTTGCCAGTGTGCGTCACCGGGCAGCGCGGCGATCTTCTCCCGTAGCCATGGCAAGCCGAGCCGGGTCGCGAGGGCAAAGTAGAGCTCGGCCACCGTCTCGACCGGCCGCTTGGCCGCACCCGCGACCTCGACGATGTCTAGTGCCGCATAGAGCGTCTCGAACGCGACCACCCGGAGCGCCAGCGCCTGGGGCACCCCTTTGCCAACATAGGCCGCGACCTCGGTGTCGATGCGGCTGCGCTCGCCCGGATCGAGCAATTGCGGCAACCGCGTCGCCAGCGCACCAACTTGCGGCGTGAAATGCGCGATGGTCGCCGCCATATCCTCGCCGAGCCGCCGCGAGCGCAGGAACCACGTCGTGCCACGACCGATAAGCCGATTCGTGGCGAGCAGCATCGCCGACTGCACCGCGTCGTCGACCACGTTGTCCAGCGCCTCGATCGCGAGCCATAAGTCAACGTATCCGAACACTTCACGATTGAGCAGGTAGGCGCGCACCACTTCGTGCGGCTTTGCCCCGGTCGTCTCGAGCAACTGGTGCACGAATGTGCTGCCAACGCGGTTGACCATGCTGTTGGTGACGTAAGTAGCAATGATCTCGCGCTTCAGCGGATGCCGCGGCATGTAGCCCGCGTAACGGGCGCGCAATGCGTTCGGGAAGTACCGTGCCAGCGCCGTCGCGATCCACGGATCGTCGGGCTGCGTCGAAGCCAGCAGCTCGTCGTAGAGCCATATCTTGCTGTAGGCGAGGAGCACTGCGCGTTCGGGCACGGTGAGGCCGATCCCCTTGGCGCGACGCGCGGCGATCTCCTCGTCCGCGGGCAGGAATTCCAACCCGCGGTTAAGCCGTCCGGACTTCTCCAGGAAATGGATAAAGCGCTGGTGCGCGTCGAGCAGCTGCGGCGCGATGCGTCCGGTCACCGACAACGACTGTGTCTGGAAGACGTTGTCGCGCAGAACGAGTGCGGCGACATCGTCGGTCATCTCCACGAGCAGTGCGTTGCGCTGCTTTTCGGTGAGCTCGCCCTCGAGGATGGGCAAGCCCAGCAGGATCTTGATGTTGACTTCGTGATCGGAGGTGTCTACCCCGGCCGAATTGTCGATCGCGTCGGTGTTGATGCGACCGCCGGCGAGCGCGTATTCGATTCGTCCAAGCTGGGTGCAGCCGAGGTTGCCACCCTCCACGAATGCGCGGCAGCGAAGCTCGCGGCCGTTGACCCGCAGCGCATCGTTGGCGCGGTCGCCGACCTGGGTGTGCGTCTCGGCGGTGGCCTTGACGTACGTCCCGATGCCGCCGTTGTAGATCAAATCTACCGGCGCCTTGAGGATCGCGTTGACGAGCTCCGTTGGCGTGAGTGCGGCGGCGGAAATCCCCAGCGCATGCTGCACCTGCGGCGTGATCGCGATGGACTTGGCGCCGCGCGGATGGATGCCACCACCGGCAGAGAGCAGCTTCGCGTCGTAATCCGCCCACGACGAGCGCGGCAGCTTGAACATGCGCTCGCGCTCCTTGAAGCTCGTGTCCGGATCGGGCGCCGGATCGAGGAAGATGTGGCGATGGTCGAACGCCGCGACGAGCTCGATGTGCTGCGACAGCAGCATGCCGTTGCCAAACACGTCACCAGACATGTCGCCAATGCCGGCGACAGTGAAATCGGTCGTCTGCGTATTGACGCCCAGTTCGCGAAAATGCCGCTTCACCGATTCCCACGCCCCGCGCGCCGTGATGCCCATCGCCTTGTGGTCGTAACCGGCAGAGCCGCCCGAGGCGAATGCGTCGCCGAGCCAGAAGCCGTACTCCTGGCTGATCGCGTTGGCGTAGTCGGAAAAGGTCGCCGTCCCCTTGTCGGCGGCGACGACCAGGTAGGGATCATCCGGGTCGTGGCGCTTGACGTCGGGCGGTGGCACGATCTTGTCGCCCACGCGGTTATCGGTCAGGTCCAGCAAGCCGCGCAGATAGTTCTGGTAGCAGGCGATGCCCTCCTTGAGGTACGCCTCGCGGTCAGTCGCCGGCGGCGCGCGCTTGAGCACGAAGCCGCCTTTCGAGCCGACCGGGACGATGACGGTGTTCTTGACCATCTGCGCCTTGACCAGGCCCAGCACCTCGGTGCGGAAATCCTCCGGCCGGTCCGACCAGCGCAACCCGCCGCGCGCGACCTTGCCCCCACGCAGGTGCACGCCCTCGAAGCGCGTCGAGTAGATGAATATCTCGAACATCGGCTTGGGCTCGGGCAATCCGGGCACCTTGGATGGGTCGAACTTGAAGGAAAGGAAGCTCTTGCGCCGGCCTGCCGCATCGCGGCGCCAGAAATTCGTCCGCGTTGTCGCCTGGATGAGCGCGAGATATTGGCGCAGCACGCGATCCTCGGACAGGTTGTCGACACCTTCGAGCGCCGCTTCGATAATGCGTACCTGCTCAGCGCTGCGCGCTCCGACGTCCGCGCCGCCTGCGGGATCGAAGCGCAGCTTGAACAGTTCGACCAGCTCGTGCGCGATCGCGCCGTGCCCGGAGAGCGTGCGCTGGATGAAAGCCTGAGAGAGAGGAAATCCGATCTGCCGCAGGTATTTTGCGTATGCCCGCAGGATGGTCGTCTCCTCGGCGGGCATGCGCGCGACGACAACCAGGCGGTTGAAGTCGTCGTTCTCCACATCGCCGCGAAACACTTGCGCGAACGCGTCCTCGAACACGCCGTGCAGTGCGTCGATCTCGACCTCGGTATCGGCGACCGATGAGAGTAGCCCGAGGTCGTGAATCCAGGTCGGTGGCGATCCGTCGGGCACGATGCGATACGGGCGCTCCTCGAGTACCTTGAGGCCCATGCGCTCGAGCATCGGCAGGCTGTCGGACAGCGTCACCGGGCCGCCGCGGTGAAAGAGCTTGAAGCGCAGCGTTCCCGGTGCCGCCTCGAGCGGCCGGTAGAGCGACATGCCCAGGGGATCCGCATCCGTGAGCCGGGCCATCATCTCGATGTCGGGCACCGCGGCACGGGCTGCGAACTCCTCGCGATAGGCTGCCGGAAAGGCAGCGCCGAACTGGCGGAACAACGCGTTGCCGCGCGCTTCGCCCCGCGCGTCGATCAAGGCAACCTTGAGATCATCCTCCCAGCGCCGGGCCGCTGAAACGAGCTGCTCTTCCAGGGCGCGCACGTCGTAGTCCGGGATCTGGCCCGGCGTGGTACGCACGATGATCATTACCCGTACCAGCGGCGATTCCGAAAGGTGGGCGTTGAATTCGGAGCTCGAACCACCGAAACCCTGCGTCAGAATTGCCTGCCATTTCTGCCGCAGCTCCGTCGTGTAGTTCTCGCGCGGCGCGTAGATCAGGCAGGAGAGGAAGCGCTCGAAAGCGTCGCGACGCACAAACAGGCGCAGGCGCTGCCGGTCCCCGAGATGGAGGATCGCCTTGGCGGTGCGCAGCAGATCGTCGTCGTTGGTCTGGAACAACTCGTCGCGCGGGTAGGTATCGAGTATGTTGACCAGCGCCTTGCCGGCGTGCCCCCCGGCAGGGAGCCCCGCCCGTTTGATGACGGTGGCAACCTTTCGCCGTAGCAACGGGATCTCGGCCGCGTTGGCGCTGTAGGCGGTCGACGTGAACAGGCCGAGAAAGCGGTGTTCGCCGACGACGCCGCCCTTCTTGTCGAAGCGCTTGACGGCGATATAGTCGAGATAGCCGGGCCGGTGCACGGTCGAACGCGAGGTCGATTTGGTGACGACAAGCAGCTCCGGTCTCCGGGCATAGGCACGCACCTCGGGCGGCAGTGCCGCAAAGCTCGCTGCAATTTCCTTGCCTTGCGCCTCGCGCAGGATGCCGAGGCTCGTGCCGGGCACGATCTTGAGCACATCCTCGCCCTCGACAACCGCGAGCTCGTGGCAGCGATAGCCGAGAAACGTGAAGTGGTTGCCCGCCAGCCAGAGCAGAAAATCCTCGCCTTCGCGCAGTTCGTCCGACGGCAGCGGCGGCGGTTGCTTCTGCACCTCGGCAACGATTGCCTGCACCCGGTCGCGCATCGTCTTCCAGTCGTCGACCGCGGCGCGCACGTCGTCGAGCACCCGGGCAATGTCGTTGGCCAGCGCCTCGAGGCGCACCGACTCGGTTATGCGGTCGACCTCGACATGGATGAACGATTCGCGCTTGCCATCCTTGGCGCCGGTGGGCGCTAATCCGACCAAGGCGCCGTCGGCGCCGCGCTCGACCTCGACGATCGGATGAATGATGAGGTGCAGCGTCAACCCGTGGCGATTGACCTCCATCGTCACCGAATCGACCAGGAATGGCATGTCGTCATTGACGATCTCTATGATCGTGTGCGTCGACTGCCAGCCGTGTTCCTCGAGCGTCGGATTGAACACCCGAATCCGCGCGTGTCCGGCCTCCCGCTTGCGCGCGAAATTCCAGTGCGACAGCGCCGCGCCGTACAGGTCGGCGGTCTCTCTCTCGGCCAGGTCCTCCGGCTCCACATCGCGGTAGTAGCGCGCGACGAAGTCGGCAACCGTGGTCCGTTGCGCAGGAGTCACCTTGGTGCGGACGAGTTGCAACACCTCGTCGAGCCGTTGCGTGCGCCCGTTGTCTGCGTCTGCGCTCATCGTCTCCTCTTTATTGCGCCGGGTCGGCTTCCGGCGTCGCCTGCTCTGACTTCGGCGCACGCGGGCCCTGATCTTGCACGTTATTATGCTTTAGCTCAATTCCGGCGCCGTCCCGATGCACTGCATCACCATCATCCGCCCGCGCGGGCAGAGCGTAGCAACAATGCAAATGGATAGCCCAAGAACTGTGGTACGGCCCCGATCCCATGCGCGTCACCCGTACTTTGGTGCATCCATGCTGCACCTTGCGCCAATTTCCACCTTCCTAGGGCTCGCGCAACCATTTATCATAAGACTTCGCGCCGCTGCGTGCCCGGGAAAGGGATTCCTCGGTTTTGTGCTTTCTTGGCGGGCTTGGCTACACCAAGGCGGTGTCACGGGTGCGTCACATTGAGGTTCTTCGTCGATTGAGCCAGGGAGGCCAGTACATGAAGTGGGAAATGAGCAAGTTAGACGTGGCCGCACAAGTTGCGGCATTTCTAATCGCGTGCGCGCTGGCCTCTATGCCGGTCGCGGCGCAGCAAATCATGGGGGTGCCGGGTTCGCCGAGCGCCACCACGACCCTTGATGGCAAGCAACTCCCTCCGCCACCGCCGAAGTTCGGCGGCGTGATCAAGGATACCGCCGCGGAATCCACGCCCTGGTGGCCGCCGCGTATCGTGCCACCCAAAGGGGCCCCAAACATCTTGCTCATCATGACCGATGACCAGGGCTATGGCGTATCAAGCACCTTCGGTGGCGTCATACCGACACCCGCGTTGGACCGGATCGCAAAAGCGGGGCTGCGGTACACGCAGTTCCACTCCACCGCGCTGTGCTCGCCGACGCGGGCTGCATTGATAACCGGCCGTAACCATCACTCGGTGGGCTACGGCGTGATCGGAGAACTGTCCACCGGCTATCCGGGCTACAACTCAATCATTGGACCGGAAAACGCCACCGTCGCTACGATTCTCAGGGACAACGGCTATGCGACATCGTGGTTCGGCAAGGACCACAACATCCCGACTTATCAATACAGCGTCGCCGGGCCCTTCGACCAATGGCCGATCGGCT
>Ga0302325_10006601_pt1 | contig 26003 bp, 20 predicted proteins | sample Palsa_T0_2_FD_201948 | JGI IMG/M metagenome (GOLD analysis project Ga0302325, IMG submission 201948) | Peat permafrost microbial communities from Stordalen Mire near Abisko, Sweden - Palsa_T0_2 | ecosystem: Environmental > Terrestrial > Soil > Palsa > Peat permafrost | place: Sweden: Abisko... | reverse complement strand
GCTCCCAACGCCGAGCATCGCGTTTTCGGGGACTCTCAAGAACGCCTCCCGCGACGTGGGGCTCGCGATCGCGGCAGCGCGCGCGGCGAGCCTCTCACGACCCCGCGCGCGCACGACCAAAGCCTCGGCCGATCCGCTCGCGGCAAGCGCCTCGGCACGCGCGTGGTAGACGATCGACTCCCCGGTATCGACGCCACCCGCTTCGGCTATCCCTAGGGCTTCCGCCGACGCCGTGAGAGCCGCGTCGACCTCTCCGCGCGCGAGGTGGATGAGCGCGAGCGCGGCAAGAGCGCGGGCGCGGGCCGGCGGAAGCGACACGAGGAGCTCTTGGGACCGCTGCGCTTCCTTGAGGGCCTCGTCGACGTTTGGCGTCACGAGCAGCTCCGCGAGGTGACATCGGATGCCTCCCTCCATACGTACGTTGCCTTGCGCCGCGAAGGTTTCGAGCGCCCGACGCTGCGCGGCGATGGCCTCGCTCAAGTGATTGTCGCGCGCGAGAAGGATGCCATCGAGATGGTGCGACAAGGCGACAGCCGAGGACAACCCCGATGTCTCCGCGATGCGACGCCCATGAGCGAGATGCATGCGCGCCGTGTCGTCACGACCGAGCTCGCAAAGCGCCGACGCGAGGTTGAGCTCCTGGACGCACGCTCCGCGGACGTCCCCTGCCCGCTCGAGGGCGCCAAAGCTCGCTTCGTAGCGGTTCACGACCTCCTCGAGCTCGCCGCGGATCCCCGCGCGGACGGCGTAGCTCTGCTCGACGCGTCCCCGCGCGAGGTCCGAGGCCACCGCCGCGAGAGCGCGCTCGAGGAGGACGTCGGCGCGCGAATCATTGCGCATGAGAAGCTGCATCGCGGCGCGACTCCACGCGATCGACGCTGCATCTCCCCGCGCATCGGGCACGGTCATGAGCTTCTTGATGGCCGTCTCGAACTCCTCTTCGGGCCCGATGCTGCCCGTGAGCGCGGCGAGCGAGGCGGCCGCACGGAAGAAGCGCGGGTCTCCCTCGGGCAAATCCGCGAGCGCGCCGCGGGCGCACTCCGCGGCGCGTTTCAAGTCGCCTCGCCAGTGGTGGGCTTCGGCGAGCGTGACGAGCAAGTCCCCGCGCACCTCGGAGGGGGTCTCACCCAGCGCGACGAGCGCTCGCTCACCGAGATCGATGCACACGGACAGATCATTGGCCTCGAGCGCATTCCCCGCCGAGGAAGCAAGCCATCGCGCTGCACGGGCTGGCTCTCCCGCCCGCGACCAGTGCTCGGCGATGACCGGCCCTGGCACCCGCGACTCGTGCTCGAGCAGCTCCGCGGCGAGCGCGTGAGCCGACGTACGATCGACGTCCGTGAGCATCGCGTACGCGGCGTCGCGGACGAGAGCGTGGCGGAACGACCACACCGTCCCCGTTTGAAGGAGGATCTCTCGCTCGACCAGCCACCCGCACCAGGAGTCGACGAACTCCGGCCGGGCATCATCGCCGAGCAGCGCGGCGACCTCCGCTGACGTGAACTGCTGCCCGAAGACGCTCGCGGCACGCAGCACGCGACGCGCGTCAGGCTCGACGCTCATCAAGCTCGCCTCGAGCATCGCGAGCGCGGCCCCGCCGACCGCGTCACCCGTGCGCGATGCACGCACGATCTCCTCGGCGAAGAACGGATTGCCCGCTGCATGGGTCGCGATGGATGCAACACGCGCATCTCCCACGTCACACGCGAGCGCCTCCGCCACGAGCTTCTCCAGCGCCTTCGTTCCGAGCTTGCCGAGCGCCACGCCCGTCGGTTGGCGATCGGCGACGAGGCGAATCGCCGTGTCTTTCGCCTCGGGGCGGCCGACGAGAAGGACGAAGAGCGGCTTGTCGTGCGCGAGCCGAGCGATGTCGGAGATGGCGCGCACGGATGCGGCATCCGCCCATTGAAGGTCTTCGATCACGAGCACCAACGGGCCTCGCGCGAGCTCGAAGGCGACGAGGTCCGATGCGGCGCGGCGCACCTGATCACCCATGAGGAGCGGCTCTTCGCGCGCAGCGCGGAGTTGCACGCTGGGCTCTTCGACCTCGAGGCGCAAGAGCTCCGCCAAAAACTCTACGACGCGCGGACGATCGCCTTCGGGGACGTGCGCGCATGCGCGAGATGCGAGCGACGAGCGTTGATAGGTCTCCTCGTCGTCGCGCGCGATCGAAGCCGCCGAGCGAACGAGGTCCGACAGCACGCCAAACGCGACGCTCGCGCGCGTGGGATCGGCCTGGGCGCCCCAAACGCGCGCGCCGTCGTTCTGCGCGATGCGCGTCAGCACCTCGTCGCGCACGCGTGTCTTGCCGATACCGGGCGCCCCGGTGACCCAGACGACGCGGGCGTCGGGCTCGTCTCGGCATTCGTCGAAGACCGACACGATGAGGCCGATCTCGCGCTCGCGACCGATGCATTGCGTCTCGCGGCCGAGGAGCGACGTGCGCGAATGCGGGCTCGCGCCTTCGCGCACGAGCACGAGCTCGTCGCCCTCGGGTCTCACGACGAAGCGGTCACCGAGCAAGCGCGCGGTGTCGGTGTCGACACGAACGGATGCTTCTTCTGGGAGCGCTTCTCGGGCAGCCTCGCGTGCCGAGGCGTCGCTCCCTCCGACGACCAGCGCCACCTTGGCGTGGGCACTCAATCGACGCACAGCGAGCGCAGCCCTCGCGCCGCGAACGGCACGCTCGACCGCCGACGTCTCCGTCGACCACGTGCCGACGAGCGTTCTTTGTTCGCGTGTCACCGTTGCACCGAGCTTCTCGAGCTCCGCTGCGATGCGCTCCCCGACAGCGTCGTCGATCTCGGCGACGAGCGCTTGCGATGCTCTTGCTTCAGCGCTCGTCACGGAGACGGAGCTGCGCGTCAAAGCACCGAACGTGAGCGGGGCTGACGGAGGCGCAGGAGCGAACGCCGCGAGCTCGGCAGCGACTGCGGCACCGTCGCGCGGGCGCGCGTCGGGATCGGTCGCGAGCATGCGCATGAGGAGCTGTGCGAGCGTCTCGGGGACGCCCTTCAACCGCGTGGTGATGTGGGCGGTGTCGCCCTCGAGCATGCGCGCCATCACGGCGACGTCGTTCTTTGCAACGAACGGCCTCTCGCCGACGAGGCACTCGTAGATGATGCACCCGAGCGAGAAGACATCCGCGCGCGCCGACGCACGCTCCCCGCGGGCTTGCTCGGGTGCCGCGTAGCCCACCGTTCCCGCGGCATCGGCCTTGCGTCCGTGCACCGCGAGGCCGAAGTCGAGGATCTTGACGTCGTCTCCAACGATCATGATGTTGGCGGGCGTCACGTCGCGGTGAACGATGCCCCACGCGTGCGCAGCGGCGAGACCGTCAGCGACGCGCCTCGCGATTCGAAGTGTGTCTGCGACCGAGAGCGACCCACGTTCGAGGCGGGTACGCAGCGTCTCGCCCTCGAGCCACTCGGTCACGATGTAGTCGCGACCGTCGTCGACCTTCCCGAAGGCGATGCACCGAACGATGCTCGGGTGGGTCAGCTCGAGCAGCGTGCGCGCTTCGTCGGCTCCGCTCCGCACGCTCACGTTCACGGCCGTCGGGTGGAAGACCTTCAACGCGACGCGCTCGCCACGCTCTTGGTCGCGTGCGAGGTAAACGCTCGCCATGCCGCCAACGCCCGCGAGGCGCTCGATGACGAAGCGCTCCGCGACCACCGCCCCCGCTTCGTACGAGCTCATGGGACTGGTGGCCGTATCGAGAGCGGGGATTTGCGCGCGGGCATGACGATCGCGACCTCCGTTCCCTTCCCCACCTCGCTCTTGATGTCGATGTGGCCGCCGATTGCGGTGATGAGCCCATAGACCGCCGAGAGCCCGAGGCCGCTCTTGGTGACGCCCTTCTTGCCCTTGGCGCGAAAGAACGGGTCGAAGATGCGAGGCATCTCTTCGGGCGCGATGCCTTGGCCCTGATCGGACACCGAGAGAACGACGCGATCGCCTTCCTTCCGCACCACGGCTTGGATGGTGCCGCCGCTCGGCATCGCTTCGACGGCGTTGCGCGCGACTTGGTAGAGCGCCTCGGCGAGAGCGGAGACGTGCACCTCGAGCGAGCCGACTTGGGGATCGTATTGCCTCTCGATGACGACGCCCGAACGCGCGCGGCCGATGGCGCTCTCGAGCGCGAAGTCGAGCATCGCACCGACGTCGGCGGGCTCGAGGACACCCTCGGCGGCCATCGCGAATCGTCTCAGGCGGTCGACCGTCTTCTTGATGCGCTGAAGGCCACCGTCGCTTCGGGTGAGCGCCGCTCGTGCGAGGGCGTTTTCAGGGGCGTCGCGCGCGGCCTGCTGGTTCGACGCGATGCTGATGGAGAGGGCGTTGTTGAGCTCGTGCGCCATGCCGCCGACGAGCACGCGGAGCGCCTCGAGCTTCTCGACGACGACGAGCTGCTCTTGCATGCGCCTCATGCGCGCGAGCGACGCGGAGAGGCGCTCGGTGCGAATGAACGTACGGAGCGACCGGTCTTGACGTGCCATCGCGAGCACGACGGAGCCCGCCGCGGCCGCGATCACGACGAGGTGGACGGGCATCGGCGACGCCGGGCTCGCGATGAGCAGCGCGACGTAGCACGCGACACCGCTCGCCGCGGCGACCCAGGGATCCGCGGGGATCACACCCGCAAAGAGGACATGACAAAGCGGCAGCGTGAGGAGATACGGGCTCGCCGAGCCGCCTGTGAAGTGCGCGGCGAACCCCCACGCGAGCTCGCTCGATCCCGCCCCGACGGCGTGAACGACGAGGAGCCCGCGGAGGTTTCTTCTGAGCGTGACGACGAGCGCGACGCTCGTCGCGAGGAGGAGCGACGCAGCGCCCTCGGCAAACGTCGCCCGGCGATCGGGCAAGAAGGACGAGAACGCGACGTCGACGACAGCTACCGACGCCCCGATGATCGACGCCAGCGCGACACACGGAACGAGGTACCGCACGAGCGCCGTGCGCCGCGCCGCGAGGTAGCGATCGCGAGGTCGCCCGCGGAGCCGTCCGTATTGGATCGCGCGGTCCGCGCTCGCGCGAAGATCGCCCGGCGCCGGGAGCGAGAAGCTCGAGCGCGGCGCGGGCGGGACCATGGTCGCATCATAGTCGGAGTACCCGAGTCCTGGGGGCAAGGGGCAAAGCCCAGCTCGCCAGACAGCGCCTTCAAATCGCCCTCACCTCCCCCATCGCCTGAGTCCTGGGGGGCAAGCGGGGCGAAGCCCCCTCGGGTCGGTAGACCCGCAGGGAGGAGCGCGCAAAGCGCGCGGAGGGATGCAATCCCTCAAGACAAAGAAATACGCCAGCAACACGCAACTCTCCTCCCAGGTCGCCAGACAGCGCCAGCAACACGCAACTCTCCCCTCCCAGGTCGCCAGACAGCGCCTTCAAATCGCCCTGCCCGGAAGAGAAGAGACAAGCGCGCGGCTCCGTTTCCGGTTCCGACTCCGGCTCCGGCTCCGACTCCGACTCGGCGTTCGCGTGATCTGGCGCCTCCAAGAGTCGAGTGGATTTCCTGCAAGAACAGCCGGTCGCATGGATCCGTCCGATCATAAAAGGGATCCGTCCTCCGAACGTTTGGATCCGTCCGCTCAAAACTTTGATCCGTCCGATCATAAAAGGGATCCGTCCTCCGAACGTTTGGATCCGTCCGCTCAAAACTTTGATCCGTCCGATCATAAAATTGATCTGTCCTCCGAACGTTTGGATCCGTCCTCCGAACGTTTGGATCCGTCCGCTCATAAAATTAATCCGTCCGCCGAACGTTTGGACCGGACGGATCAAAAATGTAATCCGTCGGCCGAACGAATTTGGCCGAGCTGATCTCGCGTACGTAAGGTTCGGTTGCTCCGCAAAGCCTTGAAAGCATTGCGCATCGCGCAGGCCAAAAGATTTCATTCCAGAAATGGCCTCGCCGTTAGCAGACCTAGTAGGGGGAAACGGTTTCCCCCGGAACGAAACGAAACAAACAACCAAGAAAGGTACAAACACCATGAGTAACCCCAAACCCCACGTCATTCTCGTAGTCCTGAAGCTGAACCTGTCCGTTCACGATCTATTCGCCCTCGCCAAGACGATCGTGGCCGCAATGACGGGCAACAGCAACTTCCCAACGCCCAATCCCGCCCTTGCCACGATCACCAGCGACGTCACCGCAGCAGACGCCGCCGAGACCGTGGCGCTTACGAAGGTCAAGGGAGCGGTCGCCGTACGTAACGCCAAGATGGTCGTCTTGCTCAACGACCTGAAGACCCTCAAGGCCTACGTACAGGCGGTCGCAAACGCCGACGCCGACAACGCGGCCGCCATCATCCTCAGCGCGGGGATGAGCGTCCGCAAGTCGACGACACGCAACAAGCAAGACATCGCCGCCCAGCCAGGCGTCGTGTCCGGCTCGGTGCACGTCGTCGCCAAGGCGGCGGCGCCACGGGCCTCTTACAACTGGCAATACAGCACCGATCAGAAGACGTGGACGAATCTGCCCACGACCCTTCAGGCCAAGACGACGGTGTCGAATCTGCCAGTCGGAGCCACGGTCTACTTTCGTAGCTCCGCGGTGACGAAGGCAGGCGCCGCGGACTGGACCGATCCGACCAGCATCGTCGTGCAGTAGAACTGCGGCCCGGCAGGTGGAGCTCGGAGTGTCTCTCTCCGAGCTCCACCGAATGCCGGCAGCGAGCATCCATGATCTCAAACGACGAAGACGAACGCGCACCGCGGCCAATCGACGACGCATTCTGGGCCGCCTGGCTCGCGTGCGAAGCCGCGTGCCTCACGTATGCGCTCCATTTCTTTCCGGACGAAGAATCGCAGCGGGCCCTCGACCTGCGCGACGCCGCGTTCGACGCCATCCTCGACGGGTCTCGCCCGTGGCGGGAGGGCACCGAGCTCGTCGATCACATGAAGGGATGCATGAAGAGCATCCACTGGAACGAGAGCATCAACATCAGCGTGCTGGCGTTGCGGCAGACAGAGGAAGACGAAGATCCCGATCCCGCAAACGATCGTAGGAGCCCCGAAGAAGAGGCCATCGACAACGAGCGCGGCAACATCTTGCAAAGCGTCGTGAACGACATCCTGGCGAAGGCGCGCGAGGGCTCGCTCGAGAAGAAATACTTGCTCGAGTGCGCCAAGGGCGTCGACGACGTGAAGAAGATTGCCAAGAACCTCGGGGTGACCGTGCCCCAGATCAGCGACGTGCGAAAGACCGTGCGCCGCAAGGCCAACGAGATCCTGAAGAAGCGCGGCTACGCGCTCAGCGACGAGGAAGTCGCCGCCTCGAGGCGGCGGCGCAAAGCGGAAGAAGAAGACGACGACGATGGAGACGAGTCATGAGTGACGATCCCAAGCTGACCAAGGAGGCGTTCGTACGCATCCTCGCGGAGGCGCGCGCGGACGAGATCGCGGATGATACCGCGGCGATGACCTCCGAGGAGCACGAGGCATTCATCGCGAAAGCCGGCGTGACGAAGGCCGACAGGGAGGCCTCGCTCGCGCGGCAGCGAAAGAAGTTCGAAGCGGTGGTCGCCAAGCAGGCGAAGGAGACCGTACCCACAGCACCTCGCAACGTCCGGTTCGGATCCGCGAGGCGAGCGGCGTTCATGAGCAGCGGTCTCACCCTCGCCGCAGCCGCAGCGGTCGTGTTCGTTCTCGGCAAAGCCGACATGCTCCCTCACGGAACGGGACCCATCCCCACCGTCACGGGAGCCGGAGCTGGAAACCCGCAAGCCGAGGAGGCCCGCCTCCAAGCCTTCCGCGCTTACGTCCGCGGCAGTTGGCAAGAGTGCCTCGACGACCTCGACAAGGCCAAGGAGCTCGACCCGCGCGGTGACGAAACCGATCCGACCGTCGCCATCGCCCGTGCAAGCGCCAAACGCATGCTCGCGGCGACGAAGGATGGTGGATAGGTGTATGAACACCCCGCCATGGCCCGTTCCCTCCTCGTCGCATTCGTCGCGCTGGCCGCATGCAGCCCCGCTCCTTCCCCCGAGGCGCCCAAGCCAACACCGCAAGCAACCGTCACTGCGAGCGCAAAACCACCCGAGCCTCCGAGCGACGACGCGGCCATCGCGCGCGCAGGCCAGGACTACGTCGACCTCATCGTGAAGATCTCGCCCGAGTCCGCGACTCAGCTCGGGCTCCATCAGCGCGACGAAGATCTCGACGATCGCACCCTCGCCGGCTTCGAGCGCGACACGGTGCTCGAGGAGACGATGCTCGCCGATCTGAAGACACGGTTTGCGACGCCGCATGCATCGCGCGCGTCGCTCACAGACCTCGCGATCGTGGAGCATGCGCTCGCGGTCGACGTGAAGATGAAGCGCGCGCAGGATCCCCTGCGGCGCAAGCCGGACACGTACATGGGGCCGATGAACGCCATCTTCCTCATGACGGCGCGCGACTACGCGCCCGCGGCCGTGCGGGCGAAGAACGCGGTCGCGCGGATCGAGAAGATCCCGGCGCAGCTCGAGGAGGCGAAGAAGAACCTCGGCAAGCCCCCGAAGGTGTGGACGCAAGTCGGCATCGAAGCGGCCGCTGGGGCCAAGCAGTTCTTCGACGACGAGCAAAAGCCGCTCGAGGACGCGCTCCCCGGAGACAAGGCGCGCGTCGAGGCGGCCTTGAAGAACGCGAAGAAGGCCTACGCCGATTACAAACAGTTCCTCGAGAAGGCGGTCCTCGCTCGCGGCGGTGACGATTACGCCGCGGGGTCCGAGCTCTTCGACTTCCTCCTCAAGCAGGATTTCTTCCTGACCGAGAGCGCGCAGGATCTCGTCGCGATGGGGGAGCGCATCTTCAACGATACGAACGCGCAGATGCTCGACGTCGCGAAGCGCATCGACCCGAAGGCCAAGACGTGGGCGGAGGTGGTCGCCAAGGTGAAGTCGCATCATCCGACCGCAGCCGAATTGCTTCCGAGCTATCGCGCCGAGCTCGCGCGGGCGCGGAAGTTCCTCGTCGACAAGGACGTCGTGACGTTACCGGAAGGCGATGATTGCGACGTCATCGAGACGCCGCCGTTCCAGCGGTCCACCATCACCGCTGCGTACGACCAGCCGCCGCCGTTCGACGCGGTCACCAAGGGGCTCTTCTTCGTGACGCCGATTGATCCGAAGGCGCCGAAGAGCGAGCAAGAACAGATGCTGCGTGAGAACGATCACGGCGATCAGGTCGACACCGCGACGCACGAGACGTATCCGGGGCATCACCTTCAGCTGTCGATCGCGCGGCGGCATCCATCGGTCGTGCGCAAGGCGACGGGGCCGGCGGTCTTCGCCGAGGGTTGGGCCCTCTACGCCGAGGAGCTGATGAGCGAGCTCGGCATGTACACCGACGAGGAGCGCCTGATGCAGCTCGAATGGACGCTCGTGCGCGCCGCGCGCATCGTCATCGACGTCGGCCTCCACACGCGCGGTATGACGTTCGACCAGGCCGTCGCGTTCCTCACCGACAAGGTGCACCTCGAACGCGCCCTCGCCCTCAGCGAAGTGAAGCGATACACGGAATCCCCGACGCAACCCTCGAGCTACCTCGTCGGCCGCCAAAAGATCCTCGCCCTACGCGACCGCGCGAAGAAGGAGTGGGGTCAGGCCTTCACCCTCAAACGCTTCCACGACGCCCTCCTGTCGCACGGCACGATCGCCCCCGGTCTCGTCGAGCAAGAGATGTTCTAAAATCGAATGCCCAGACCCGACGGGGTGAGGGCGAGGTGGGGGAGGAGGTTCGGGGCGGTGAAGTACAGGATGATGCCGGCGGCGACGCATGCGCCCGAGATCGCGAAGGTGACGTCGGAGACGGTGCGGTAGGCGATGCCGTCGGATTTGGTGCCGGGGTTTTGGTAGTTCTGCTCGGTTGGCGTGTTGTACTGCTCGGCGAGGTCGAGCGAGTGTATGGCGGCGAAGATCCCGAAGCCTGCGCCGAACGCGCCTGCGCTGATGAGCACGATCGAGACGATGCGCTGCGTGCCGAGCGGTGTCGGGGGAGGAGGCTCGTGGTGCTCGGCGAGCGTGAGGTCGATGACCTTCGCATCGGAAGGGTCGACGTCGACGCGATTGCTCCACGTGACGTGCTCGGGAGCCGAGGCCTCGAGCTTGTGTGAGCCGAGCGTCACGCGAATGGCGACGAGCTCGCCCGAGACGAGCGCGATGGGCTTGTCATCGAGGGTCGCCACGGCGCCCCGCGGCGAGACGCGCACGCGAAGAGTCCCGAGGCGCTTTCGCAGACCCTCGAGCGCGGTTCGCGCGGTTTGCAGCTCGTCGGGGGTGGCGGTCGTGTCCTCCGCGAGGAAGCGCGTGAGATCGCGCTCGGCCTCGACGTCCTCGCCCACGTGCGTGCGCGCCACCCCGAGATCAAGAAGGATGCTCGGGTGGGGAAAGAGCTCGTAGGCGTGGACGAACTCCGCCTTCGCCTCGTCCCAACGCTGCGATTGAAGCGCCGCGACGCCGCGACGAAAAGCGGTGCGCGACTCGACGCGCTGCTGCGACTCGTTCGGCTCCTCCGGCCGCGAGTCACCGGCGTGTGCGGATGACGCGAGGAGCAATCCAAAAAAGAAGCCGCCAAGACGCCAAGACGCCAAGGAGAAGAGACGGCCGAATTCCTTCAATCGCGTCTCAGTTGGTGCTGACCGCGCCGAGCCATACGGTGCACGGGTCGACGGTCCCGGTCGAGCTGTTGGTGACGTAGCAACCCGCGCCACCGAGATCGCTTTGGATCCAGAAGGGCGCGCCGCCGTCGACCGCCTGGAGGGAGGTGATCGTGAGGTGCACGACGTCGCCGTTCTGGCCCGTCGTCGTGTCGAAGCTGAACGAGAGCGCCTTGCTGCCGCCGAAGAACATGCTCGTGATGTCGATGGCCGACAGGGTCCACGGGCCCGATGTCGGGCCGTCACTATAGAGGTCGAGCTCGATGGTCGCGCTGGCGCCCTGCGCGAGCTTCACGCCCGCGGTCTCGAGGTGGTTGCCGTCGAGGTCGATCGTGATGGTGTCCGGCAACACAGGGGCCGAGTTGAAGTAGGGCGTCGTGCCGTCCGGCTCGCACGGATCGTGGCTCGCGGCGGCTGCCGCGTTCGACCACACGCGCTGGACGAGCGTCGTGAAGCCCGTCGGCTTGTAGAAGGAGTCCGGGAACGCGGCGCAGAGATCGCCGATCTCCCCGCCCGCGAGGAGCTCCCACGCGTGACTGCTGCTATCGACGGTGAGGTAGGCCGCGCCGTCGCTCGGCGTGGGATCCGTGGCCGCCTCGATGATCTCGTGCGAGCCCTCGGCGGTCATTTGGTCGGCATACGTGACGTTCGGGTCGGGAGGCGAGCAGCGGGGCACGACGCCGTAGGCGATGTTGCCGGAGCTCGAGAGCGTGGAGAGGAACGCCTCGTGGTAGCCCTCGAACTGGTCGCACGTCTCCTCGCCGCCATACATGACGTTCGTTCCCGCCGGGTAGAAGAGCATGTACATCGTGTTCGCGTCCGGCTTCGGGAAGGTCGTGTCGTTCTGGATCTCGTTCGTGATCCAGCCCTGAACGTCGCTGTCTTGAAGCACCGCGGCCGGCGTGTCGGTCGAGTGGAACGTCGTCGTGGTGATGGGGCCGACGCCGTACTCGGACGTGGCCCCGCTCCAGTACTCGGTGTTCGTCTGGAGCTGCGACGCGAACGCATCGACGGCGCTCTGCAGCGAGTCACCGTCGAACGAGATCGCGACGAGCTTCGGGGCCGTCATGACGGCTCCCCCCTTGCTCGTCGCCTGCGGCATCGCCGTATGCGATGCGATGACCCACCCCGCATCGTTCGTGGCAGCCTCGGTGGCCGCATCCGGCTGTGGAGTGCTGCCTCCGCCGCAGGCCAACGCGAGGGCGAAGGGCGCAAGGCTTCGCGCCTTCGGAGCGACGTAACCCATGACGCGCATGCTCCATTAATAGCGCGGTTCGGTGGTGATGTGTCCGCCCGTCTGCGCGGGCTTGTTGGTGTGGTGGATGGGGTGATGGCGGCCCGCGTCCGGCGTGTCTGGAAGCTCGACCATCTGGGAGCTCGCTGACACGAGTGGCGGGGTCTCCGTCACGCTTGCGATTGCGTGGCTTGCCGCCACTTCCACGACGTCGTCCGTATGGGGTGGCGAGACGGGCCCGCGTTTGTGCAGGGCGAGAAAGATGGCGATCGCCGATGCGAGCACGCAGAACGACGCCAAGAGGAGACCCGCGCGTGGGACGAGGCCCGCGACGCGCGTGTGCGTCCCTGCCGTCAGCACATTTTGCGTTGCGTACGTCGGCGGAACGCTGGCGCCGAGCTGCGCCTTCGGGGCTTCGGTCGGTGGACCGAGCGCACGCCACGCTTGCTGCATCTCGCGCGCGCTCGCGAAGCGATCGCTTGGCTTTCGTGAGAGCGCCTTCGCGACGAGGGCGTCGAGCCCGGCCGGCACAACGACGACGGCGCAATCCCGCAAGCGTTTGGCGTGGCCTTCGAGCTTGGCGGCGAGGATGGCCATCTGCCCGCCCTGATCGAACGCGATGCGGCCCGACAGCGCCTCGAAGATGACCATCGCGAGCGAGTAGAGGTCCGCGCGCCCGTCGACGTCGGACGCTCCTCGAATCTGCTCGGGCGCCATGTACGAGACGGTGCCGACGGATTCACCCGTGACGGTGAGCTTCTGCCCGTCGCTCACGTCGAGCTTGCACACCCCGAAGTCGAGGATCATCGCGCGCTCGATCGCCAGCGCCGGGATCCACTCGTGCGCTGGCGTGTGCCCCGGCAGCGTGGCGGCCTCGACGTGCTCGATGAAGATGTTGCCTGGCTTGAGATCGCGGTGAACGACTCCAGCGATGTGAGCGTCCGAGAGCGCAGAGAGGACGTCGTCGACGAAGCGCTCGATTTCCGGCCATTGAAGCGCGCGGCGTTCTCTCAAGCGTGTCGCGAGCGATTCGCCGTGAAGGAGCCGCATGACGAGGTAGAGCTCGCCGTCTTCGGTGCGATCGACGTCGTAGACCTCGGGCACGTAGATGCTCTTGATGCGTCTCGCGGCCGTCGCCTCGCGCTCGAGGCGCGCCATCAACGTGTCATCGACGATGCGGTGACTGACGACCTTGATGGCGACCTCGCGGCCGTCGTCGAGACGCTTGGCGGCGAAGACCTCGCCCATTCCCCCGCGTCCGATGCTGGAAGTGAGCAGGTATTTGCCCTGCAACGTGGCGCCGGGAGCGAGATCCACCGGTCAAAACTCTACCGCATACAGAGGGATTGGGCTCGTTTCGCGTCTCAGGAGCGAGCGCGTAAATCGTTCTTCAAGACCTTCCCCGTGGGGTTACGGGGAAGCGCGTCGATGAAGGCGTACTCGCGGGGGATCTTGGGGCCCGCGATGCGCTCGCGGAGGAACTGCTTGAGCTCCTCGCTGTCGATGCGCTCGCCCGCGCGGGCCACGACGAAGGCCTTCACGCGCTCCCCCCACTCGGGATCGGCGACGCCAATGACCGCGGCTTCGAGCACGCGAGGGTGCTCCTCGATCGCGCTCTCGACCTCGGCCGGATACACGTTGACGCCGCCCGTGATGACCATGTCGCGTTTGCGGCCTTCGATGAAGTAGCGGCCGTCCGAGTCGCGACGCGCGAGGTCGCCCACGCTGAAGTAGCCGCCGTGCATGCTGTCGCGCATCGCGTCTTCGTTGCCGTGGTAACCGGCGACGAGCATCGCGTTCTTCACGTAGAGCTCGCCCACCTCGCCGTCCTTCACGGCGTTCTTCTGGTCGTCGAGGAGGAGCACCTCGTTGGCGGGGGCGATGGGACCGATGGTGCCGGGTGCCGCGCGCAGGTCGGCGGGCGAGGCGAGCGTGACGATGCCCGTCTCGGTCGCACCGTAGAAGTTGAAGACCACGTCGCCGAGTGCATCCATCGCCCGGATGGCGAGCGCGCCAGGGAGCTGCGCACCGCCGCAGAAGATGGCGCGGAGCGATCGCGTGCGGTGGGCGTGGATCGCGGGCTCGCCGATGGCCATCAAGCGCTGGAGCATCGTTGGGACCATCGCGGTCGTCGTCACGCGCTCGCGCTCGACGAGATCGAGGAACGATTCGGGCTTGAACTCGTCGGCGATGACGACCGTCCCACCGACGAGGTGGGTCATCGTGGAAAAGGCGAACGCGGTCATGTGGTACATGGGGCACACGACGAGGTGCACGTCGCTGCATCGAATGGGCGTCCGCGCGATGAGCTCGAGGATCTGCGTGAACATCTCGCGAGGGAAGCGCCGCACCGCACCCTTGGGCTTGCCCGTCGTGCCGGACGTGTACGTAATGACGGCCGCCGCTTCGTCATCCCCGTCGATGACGCGCTTCTCGGACGAGAGGAAGTCCTCGTAGCGGCCCGCGCCCTGCACATCCCCACCGACGGCGACGAAGCGATCGGCCGGGAGCGAGATCTTCTCTCTGGCCCGCTCGATGGTCGGGGCGAGATCGTGCTCGAAGAAGACGAAGCGCGCGCCGGAGTTTTCCGTGAGGTAAGCGAGCTCCTGGGGCGTTGACCGCCACGAGACGTTGACGGCCGCCGTCCCCGAGCGACCCGCCGCGGCACCTATCTCGATCATCTCGGGGCGGTTCTTCATCATCACGAGCACGCTTTGCTTGCGCGCGAGACCCCGCGCGGCGAGCCCCGACGCGAGGCGATCGATGCGATCGTCGAGCTCGGCGTACGTGATGGACCGACCTCGAAACCGAATGGCCACGCGGTCGGGCTGATTCTTCGCGTGGAGCGTGTAGACGGCCGAGGGGTTCTGATAATCGCGAGCGAGCGAGCGCAGCATGAAGGCCGCCCCCGAAGGCCGCATCTCCCACATGAGCCCCGTGCTGCGGGACATGTGCCACGCGGCCCGAACGCGCGCAGGTGCCCCCGTTAAGCTCCTGCGGATAGCTGGCAGCGTCTCTCGGAGCGAGGACATGTTACACATCTACCATGGACGCTTCGGAGAAGAGGAACGCCGATCGCGCAGCGATCACCCTCCGCGTCGACTACAAGCGCCTCAACACGTTCTTCGCCGACTATACGAAGAACATCTCGAAGGGCGGCACGTTCATCAAGACGGTCAAGCCGCTCGACATCGGCACGGAGTTCGTCTTCGTCCTGTCGCTTCCCGCGCAAGACACCCAGCTCAAGCTTCGCGGCAAGGTGATTTGGATCACCACCGAGGCGCAGGCAAAAGCCAACCAGGCGGCGGGCATCGCAAGCGTCGAAGGCCGCACGCCTGGCATGGGCATCCGCTTCCTCTACGCCGACGACGCCGAACGCACCGCCATCGACGACATCGTCGAAAAGCTCATGTCCACCGCCCTCGGCGAACACCTCTCTGGCAAGCTCCTAGCCCGCAAACCCGTCGAAGAATAAAAAAGGCCCTACATTCACTCTGATGGTTGATTACGAAGCGGAGATCCTGCGGCTCAAGAAGGAGCGGAATGCCGTGCTCCTTGCGCATTATTACCAGGAGGGGGACATCCAGGACGTTGCGGATGTGGTGGGGGACTCGCTGCAGCTCGCGCAGGCGGCGAAGAAGACCACCGCGGACGTCATCTGTTTCGCGGGGGTGCACTTCATGGCGGAGACGGCGAAGATCCTCAATCCGGATCGTATCGTCGTCCTGCCGGATCTCACCGCGGGGTGCTCGCTGGCGGATGGTTGCCCCGCCGATCGCTTCGCGCGATGGCAGAGCAAGCACCCCGGGAGCGTGACCATCTCGTACATCAACTGCTCGGCAGAGGTGAAGGCGCTCTCCGACTACATCTGCACGTCGTCGAACGCTGACAAGATCGTCAACGCGGTCCCCAAGGACAAGACCATCCTCTTCGCGCCCGACAAGAACCTCGGGCGCTTTCTCGAGAAGAAGCTCGATCGCAAGATGGTGCTCTGGCAGGGGAGCTGCATCGTCCACGAGACGTTCAGCGAGCGAAAGCTCATCGCCTTGAAGACCCGCCACCCCGACGCCGAGATCCTCGCGCATCCCGAATGCGAGGACGCTGTCCTCGCGATGGCCGATTACATCGGGTCGACGACGGGCATCTTGAAGCACGCCCTCGCGAGCCCGAAGAAAGAGTTCATCGTCGCGACCGAAGCCGGGATCCTCCACCAGATGGAGAAGCAGGCCGCTGGGGCTGGGAAGACGTTCATTCCCGCGCCCCCCGAGGGCAACTGCAACTGCAACGAGTGTCCGCACATGAAGAAGAACACACTCGAAAAGGTGTATCTCGCCCTCCGCGATCTCGAGCCACGCCTCGAGATGGCCCCGGAGCTGCTTGAAAGAGCCCGAATTCCGATCGAACGCATGCTCGCGCTCAGCGCGTAACATGCAATAATCACCTCCATGCGGAACGGGCTTTGGGTGCTGGTCGCCAGTGCCCTCGTCGGGGGTGGCGCGTGTGCGACCGGCTTGATCGCAGACGAGGACGCAGGAACCGATTCCTCCGTTCTCATGGATGGCGCGCAGAATAGCGACGCCGGGACGAAAGACACCGGGACGAGCGACGTCATCCACCCCGGCGACGCCGGCTGCATGTCCCCGACGGTCCTTTGTGGAACGGCGTGCGTCAACGAGCAGACCGATCCCAACCACTGCGGCAACTGCACGACCGTCTGCTCGGCGGCCGACGCCGGAGACCCCGGCGATGCCGGCACCATCACCGCCGTGTGCAGCAGTGGGACGTGCCAGATCGAATGCGACGGCGGGCTCTCGCAGTGCGGCGAGCAGTGCTTCAACGAGAACACCGATCCCAATAACTGCGGCAACTGCGGAGTGGGTTGTGACGGGGGCTTGTGCAACCAGGGGAGCTGCTGCCCGCCTGGTAATGTCATCTGCTCGGGCACCTGCACCGACACGACGGGCGACAACAACAACTGCGGGAGCTGCGGCCACGTGTGCGACGCGGGCTCGTGCATCTCGAGCACATGTACGGTCTCGACGACGTACAAGGTCGGCAACTACACGCTCTTCACCGGCAAGAGCTCGCACTCACCCGACTTTCTCCTTGGCAGCCAGCTGACGCTCACGAAGGCCGCGAAGCTCATCGACTTCGGCGTCATCTCGATCTCGACGGGTCAAGACGTCACGATGGCGCTCTACACCGACAGCGGGGGCGCACCGGACACGCTCGTCGCTTACACGACGTCGACGGCGCTCACGGGCTCCGATCAACAGCTCGCCCCGAACACGAACGCGAGCCTCAGCGCGGGGAACTACTGGATCATGGCCGTGTACAACAACACCGCATCGGTGGGGTACGACACGAGCATCACGACCGCGCAGGTCGACTACATCTCGTTCACGTACGGAGGCACACTGCCGACGACGTTCCCGACGCCGACCATCTATGACGGGCAGCGCTTCAACTACTACCTCGTCGTCGAGTGATGAAACCGAACGCGCTTCACAAGGTGGTGGCGTCGTTGACCGTCACCGGTCTCTTTCTCGCGTGCGGCGCGCGGAGCGAGCTCTTGGCACCCGGCGCACCACCCGACGCAACCATGACGAGCGATGTGGCCGTCGACCAGACGGGCGATGGCCCGCTCTTCGAGGGAGGGCCGCTCGACGTGATGACCGACTGTCCCGACTCGAGCACGTACTGCAACCCGAGCGATCCGAACTACCTCTATGCGTGCGGCGTGCCGGTCTTCCAGTGCAGCTCGCTCGAGCAATGCGAGCTCGGCCAGTGCGTGAACCCGTGCGTCGACACGCTGGGGCAAAACACATCGAACGGCTGCGAGTTCTACATCGCCGAATTGGACATGACGCCCGAGGCATCCGGCGTTTGCTACGCCGTCTTCGTCGTCAACCAGTGGAAGACGGGCGAGTCGGCGAAGATCGAGGTCGACCAGGGCGGGGGGCTGCTCCCCATCACGCAGTTTGCGCGCATACCGTCGGGGACCGGCACGAGCGTCGTCTACAACGCCTACGACGACACCGTCGGTTTGCCCGAGGGCGACATCGCCGTGCTCTTCCTGTCGCGCGATCCCGCGGCGCTGAGCGACCCGGACCAAACCGACCCGCGCTACCTCGCCAACTGCCCGCCCGGTGTGACGCCTGCCGTGGTCGGTGACGCGTCGCTCCACGGCACGGGCACGGCGACGGCGTTCCACATCAAGACCAACGTGCCCGTCGTCGCGTATTCGATGCTCCCGTTCGGTGCGGGTCGAGCGCGCGTCACGGGCGCGTCCCTCATGCTGCCGACGAACGTGTGGGGCACGAACTACGTTGCCGTCGACGCCTACGAGCAGCCCAATAGCTTCACCGAGGACCGCGCGGGCCCGACCACGATGATCTTCGCGCAGAACGACGCCACGACCATCACCATCAAGCCCGTCGTCGACATCGTCGCGGGCGGGGGCCTCGCGGGCATCAGCGCCGGGACGTCGGGCAGCTACACCATCAACCACGGCCAGTACATCCAGTTCACGCAGCCGAACGCCCTCACGGGAAGCCCCATCCAGTCCACTGGACCCATCGCCGTCGTCGGTGGGAGCACACTGATGGACGTCCCGCTCGATCACGTCCGCGCCGACAGCGCCCACCAGATGCTCCCGCCCATCAACTCGCTCGGACACGAATACGCGGCGGTGCGCTACCGCTCGCGAGACACGATGATAGAGGAGTATTCCCCGTACCGAGTCGTCGGCGTCGTTGATGGCACCACGTTGACGTACGAGCCGTCCACTCCGGTAGGTGCGCCGACGACGCTCTCGGCGGGTCAGCTGGTCGAGTTCATCCCGAACTCCCCGTTCGTGATCTACAGCCAGGACGCCGCACACCCCTTCTACATGGCGCAGTACATGACCGGTGGTGAGCCCTGGTTCGGCACGGGTGATCCGGAGTTCGTCAACGTCGTCACGCCCGCCCAATACCTCCCGAGCTACACGTTCTTCACTGATCCGACGTATCCCGAGACCAACCTCGTGGTCATCCGCGTGTTCGACACCGCGACGAACGCGTTTCCGGACGTGACCCTCGACTGCGCGGGTGTGCTCTCGGGATGGACGGATCTCGGGTCGAGCGGCACCTACCAATTCACACGCGTCGATCTGTCGACCGGTAACTTCCAGGGCGTCGGCGGATGCGACAACGGCGTGCACGCCATCACGGGCAGTCTCGGCTCGGACGCCGGGACATCGGTGCCGCTCTTCGGCGTCACGATTTGGGGCTGGGGCAGCAGCGCCACCTACAGCGGCGACGACGAGACCAACCCGGCCTTCACGCTCTGGGTCAGCTACGGGTATCCGGCAGGCGCGAACATCTCGCAGCTGAATACTGTCGTGATGCCCGCGAACTGAACGAATGCGCTTCGCGGATCGCCCACCGGGTCTCTTGCTCGTGCTTGGAGCAGCGAGCGCTCTCGGTGCGTGCTCGCTACTCACGTCACTCGACGATCTCCGCGCGCCCACGCCCACCGACGGCGGAGCCGATACGCTCGCCGACTCACCCGTGCCGCCGGACGCCCCCGCCGATAAAGGCGGCGGCAGCGACAGCGGTGCAGACGGTGGAGCGGACTTGTCCGATCTCTCGCGGTGGTCCGCGTTCGATCTGACGTCGCTCGGTGGCGCTCCCACGGGCCTTTGGGGCGGCACGTTCGACGGCCGGTACGTCTACCTCACGCCGTCGTCGGAGGACCAAACGAGCTCGCTGACCTATCGCTACGACACGACCGGCAGCTTCACGACGACCGCGGGGTGGTTGAAGTTCGATCTTTCGTCGACCGGCGCCGGCGCGACCGACTTCGCGGGGACGGTGTTCGACGGCCACTTCGTCTACTTCGCGCCGACGTGGGGCGGGAGCGTCACCGTGCGCTACGATCCGCAGCTCCCGTTCACGCAGACGTCGAGCTGGACGCTCTTCGACCCCGGCGCCGCGTACACGGTCCGCCAGGGCGCCACGTTCGACGGTCAGTTCGCCTACTTCGTGCCGACGAACGACACCGTCAGTCGATTCGACACGACGCAGAGCTTCACGTCGCCGGCAGCGTGGACCACCGTCAACGTCTCGACGTTCTCCGACGCCGGGTCTGTGGACGGGTTCACCGGAGCGATCTTCGACGGTCGCTACGTCTACCTCATTCCGACGACGTACCCGGAGTTCGGCAACCTGACGAGCGGCGTCGTGCTCCGTTACGACACGCACGCACCCTTCGGCGCCTCCGCGTCATGGTCGAGCTTCGACACCCACAACGTCTCGTCGGCAGCCTCGGGCTTCGCTGGCGGAGCGTTCGACGGACGCTACGTCTATACGGTTCCGTACCAGAACGACACCAACGCACTCGACGGGCTCACCGTGCGCTACGACACCCAGGCGCCGTTCGACATCGTCTCGTCGTGGGAGTCGTTCGACATGGAGACGCTGAACACGTTGGCGACCGGCTTCACGGGCGCCATCTTCGACGGCCGCTACGTGTACTTCGTACCGCGCCAGTTCGGCGGCGACGGCCTCGTCGTCCAATACGACACCCAAGCGAGCTTCACGCTCGCGTCGTCGTGGAGCACGTTCGATACGCACGCCGTGAACGTCAATGCGGGCGGCTTCATGGGTGCGATCTTCGACGGTGAGTTCGTCTATTTCGTGCCCGGTCCGGGCCACGTGATCGTGCGCTTCGACACGACAGCGCTGATCCAGCCACCGGAGAGCGGCGGGTCCTTCTTCTGATATAGTTTCACAATGCCTCGATCCGCGCACTGGCTCGCCGCCGTCGGGATGGTCGCGCAATGCTCGCTGCTCACGTCGCTCGACGGGCTCAGCGACGACGGCGGGCCGCCCGACGTTACGACGGAAGCGGCGAGCGATGCGGTGCCGGAGACGAGCACGGACGCCGGAAGCGAGGCTGACGTCGCCGAAGAGGCCGCGACCTATAACGACATGACGGACCCGGCGAATTGGACGATCTACGACCTGAGCAACGTCGCGACCACCCTTCCCTTCTTCAACGGCACGGCGTTCGACGGACGGCACGTCTACTTTGCGCCGGGGGACCAAACCGGACCGGCGGCCGGTCTCGTGTTTCGGTACGACACGACGGCTCCTTTCATGACCCCGAGCTCGTGGGACACGTACGCGACGTGGAGCGACGGTGGCGCGGGCGAGCCGGTGGTGTGCTCCGGCGGCATGTTCGCCGCGCCCTACGTCTACTTCATGCCTCTCATCACCGAGTGTTGCGGGAGCGGCCACATCAACCGCGTCGATTCGACCAAGCCCTTCGGTGACGCGTCGTCGTGGAGCTCGTTCGACACGACGACGCTCAACGGTGGTGACAACCGCTTCCTCGGTGCCACGTTCGACGGCCGGTACGCCTACTTCGTCCCGCAGATCTCGAACCTCTTCACGAAGTACGACACGACCGCTTCGTTCGACGCGGGGTCGTCGTACGAGCTCTTCGACTTTGGGTCGATCGATGCGGGTGGGCAGCTCATGTTCACGGCGATCTTCGACGGTCACTACGTCTACGTGATCCCCTCCACGTACTACACGGCCGGCAGCGTCGTGATTCGCTACGACACCACGGCGGCCTTCACGAGCGGATCGAGCTACACGACGTTCGACACGACGATGGTCAACACGGCCGCGAAGGGCTTCTCGGGTGGAGCGTTCGACGGGCGCTATCTCTACCTCGTGCCTGGCTTCGACGGCACCGCCGAAAGCGGCCTCGCCCTGCGCTACGACACTCAGGCGCCCTACGCGACCGGTGCATCGTGGGAGCAATTCGACATGACGGTGCTGAGCGCTGACGCGCGCGACTTCAGCGACGCGGGCTTCGACGGACGCTACATCTACTACGTCCCGAACGAGGACGAGACGTCGGGCGTGGTCGTCCGCTACGACACGACCGCGTCCTTCACGCTCGCGTCGTCGTGGCAGACGTTCGACACGCGCACGCTCAATCCCAGCGCAGAGGCCTATTCGAGCGCGGTCTTCGATGGCCGGTACGTGTACTTCGAGCCCGGCGGCAACACGATCGTCGCGCGCTTCGACGCGCGCAACCCTCCCGCCTTGCCGCCCGGCTTCAGCGGATCATTTTTCTAGCTCCTCGTCGCGGCTATCGCCGCTCCGGGACATCCTGAATTGACTGTGCCGTTGGCACGGTCAAATGTCGGTCATCAACGTCGTCAGCACGTAGTCCGCGCAGAAGATGATGACGATGCTCGCGACGACCGCCTTCGCCGTCGCCTCCCCGACGCCGCGTGCACCGCCCGACGCGTAGAACCCTTTCTTGCAGCAGATGAGGCTCACGAGCCCGCCGAAGACGACGGCCTTCACGATGCACATCCGGATGTCGCCCCACATCAAGAACTGGCGTATGCGGTCGATGAAGAGGCCGGGGTCGATGCCCTGCCACACGACGCCGACGATCCACGCGCCGAACATCCCGGCGAGGCCGAAGACGATCGCGAGCATCGGCGCGACGATGATGCTCGCGAGGACGCGAGGCACGACGAGGTATTGAACCGGGCTCACGCCCATCGTCGTGATGGCGTCGATCTGCTCGGTGACCCGCATGTTGCCGAGCTCGCTCGCCATCGTGCTCCCCGCGCGGGCCGTCAGCACGACCGACGCGAGCACCGGCGCGAGCTCCCGCGCGAGCGCGAGCGAGACGACGCCGCCCACCATGTTCTCCGCCGAGAACTGCCTGAAGCCGACGATGGTGCTCACGGTGAACGCCATCCCCGTGAAGATGCCGACGAGCGCGACGATGAACGTCGAGCCAGCCCCGATGAAGTCGAGCGCCGCGAAGAGCTGGGCGATCCGAAACGGTGGCCGGAAAAGCCACGCCACGGTGCGCCCACCAAGCGACACCGTGCCGCCGATGTCGTCGAGCAGATCGAGGGCCGGCGCGACGATGGCCATGAGCGTGGCGGTCGTACCGGTCTCCTCGCTGGGCTGCTCTTGGTCCTCCATGATCGCGTTCGTCATTGCGCGTCAGGGCTCGCGATAGAAGCGTGGCACACGCCGCGAGATGGACGTGAGCACCTCCCACGGAATCGTGCCGATCGCCTCGGCGATCTCGTGCGGGCTTATCGCGTCCGCCCCGAGCGGCCCCTCTTGCGCGCCGAGCACGACCGCTTCGTCGCGCATCGCGGCCCCGGGGACGTCGGTGACATCGATCATCGTCATGTCCATCGAGACGGCGCCCACGATGGGGGCGCGCTTGCCGCGCACGAGCACGTGACCCTTGTTGGTGAGGCCGCGCGAGAGACCATCGGCGTACCCCATCGGGATCGTCGCGATGCGCGTGGGGCGCGACGTCCGAAAGACTGCCCCGTACCCCACGGGCGCGCCTACGGGTAGATCGCGCAGCGACACGATCTCGGTCCGTACGCGCATCACGAGCCTTAGATCAGTCGCGAGCGGCGCTGACACGCCGAAGATCGCGATCCCAGGACGCACGGCGTCGAGCCTCGCCTCCTCGTGAAAGAGCGCCGCGCTGTTGGCGGCGTGGCGCACGGGCGCGCGGATGCCGTGACGGGCGAGCAGCGTCGTCGCCTCGTCGAAGAGCACCATCTGCTCCGTCGTGGCGTCCGCGCCGAGCTCCGCGCAGGCGAGGTGCGTCATCAACCCGGCCACCTCGATCTCCGGGAAAGCCCCGAGCGCCTCGGCGAGCGCGGGGAGCGCCTGCATCGTGACCCCGAGGCGCGCCATGCCCGTGTCGACCTTGAGGTGGACGCGAACCGGAGCTTCGACCTCGCCGCTCCTCACGAGCTTCGCGAACGCTTCGACCTGCCCGATGTCGTAGACGACGGGTGTGAGGTTCCGCGCGAGCACCTCGGCGTGGGCCCCCGGATACTGACCGCCCATGACGAGGATCGGCGCGATGATCCCCGCCTCGCGAAGCTCGATCCCTTCTTCGAGGAGGGCCACACAGAAGCCATCCGCCCCCGCGCGCTCCAGCGTGCGCGCGACTGCCGGCGCCCCGTGCCCATAGCCGTCGGCCTTGAGCACGGCCCACACCTTCGCCCGTTTCAGTGGTGTGTCGCCGCTTTGAGGCGACACGGCATGCCGTTGCACCGCACGCAAGTTCAGGCGTAGGGCAGCGAGGTTGATCTCCGCGCGCGTTGGCCGCACTGCGTCAGACGGCGCCGCCCGGCGCGGTTTGAGGACGCGCATGGAATCAGGTGGGACGGGCGGGGACTTCGCGCTCACGCTTCGTTCTATCGCGTGTATCGATGTCCGCGCACGCGATTTTATGCCTCTTTATGTTCCGGCGCCGCGCGCCAGCGCTATCGCTCGTGCATGAACGCAGATCAAGCTGGCGTGTATTCCGCTTTGATTGCCCTGGATGACGAGGACATCGTCACCGACCTCGACCAGAGCCCGTTCAGTCCGGTCCCAGCCGCAAGCGAAACTCGCGAGTCCTTCTTCACGGCCTTGCGTGGGAGCGAGCCTCAGAAGCCGCCAGTGCTGCGCGAACAAGAGACGCTCGCGTCGACCATCGCGCGCCTCGAGCAGACGTGCGCAGCGTTCGATGCCATCGACGTCTCGGGCGCTGCTGCGGAGCTATCGCTTCGCCGTCGCGTTGGCAGCCTTGCGGTATTGGCCTCCGCGCTCGGCAACGTGTGTGCCTTCGTGCTGAGCACCCAGCATCACGAGCTCTTCGCTCAAGGAGCGTTGCTCGAGCCTTATCTCTCCAACGTTCACATGTGGACGGGCGACGTCACCGAGACCCTCGAGCACCTCGCCCGCGCGCTCAACGAGCTTGCCCCGAACTGGTCTGCTTTCCGCGAGTGCCTGAGCAACGTCGAATGGATCTACGACCGCGCAGCGAGCGAGCAAGAGCGCCTCGATCGCGTCAAAGGCGAGCTCCCCGTGGACGTTCGCGATGCGCTCGGCGAGCTCTTCGCCGCCCTCTCGCATTTCAAGCACGCGCTCGCCGAACCGTTCGGCTGACGTCTCCGAAGGGTCGCAAGATCCGGGCCCGTCAGTCGTTCGATTTCGTCGAACAGTGAGCGCACGTTTCGAACCTAGTCGCGCTGCCGAGCCGTGCGCAGCATTTCGAGTCGAGGTCGGCCAATGAGCAAGCGCGCGTGGATGGATGAAACGTGGAACCCGACGACGGGATGCACCAAGGTCAGCCCCGGTTGCAAGCACTGCTACGCAGAGCTCATGTCGGAACGACTGCACGCGATGGGCCAGAAGAAGTACCTGAAGGTGTTCGAGCCCGTCTTTCACAAGGACACGCTCGAGAAGCCCTACCGTTGGGCGAAGCCGCGTGAGGTCTTCGTGAGCTCGATGAGCGACCTCTTCCACGAGGACTTTTCGCTCGACGATGTGATCAAGCCCGTATTCGAGGTGATGAACGATCTGCCGCGCCATCGTTTTCAGGTCCTCACGAAGCGAGCCGAACGTCTGGCGGCACTGAGCAACCACTTGAAGTGGACGCCGAACATCTGGGTTGGAGTCAGCGTCGAGAGCGAGAAGTACGTCGGTAGGATCGACGAGCTCCGCAAGGTGCCCGCGACCGTGCGCTTCCTCTCGCTCGAGCCGCTTCTAGGGGCGCTGTCGCCGCTCGACTTATCCGGCATTCACTGGGTGCTCGTCGGCGGCGAGTCGGGTTCCGGGGCGAGGCCCATGGAGAAGGCATGGGTGAGAGACATTCGCGATCAGTGCATTCGCGAGAAGGTGCCGTTCGTGTTCCACCAATGGGGCGGAGATCAGAGGTCGAGCACGGGGCGTCTTTTGGATGGCCGAGCGTGGGACGAACATCCGTAGCGCTTCCACGCCCATCGGTGCGCAGCGCTTGGCGATTTCGGCGACGCGCGAGCTTCGGCGACCCAAATTCTTCCCGATACGAAGGAGACGCACAATTGTAGGAAGGATTGGAACGCTGAGTCGTCGCAGACACCGTGTCCTTCGTCGAATTGGTCGTGTCCTTCGTCGAATTGGTCGTGTCCTTCGTCGAATTGGTCGTCTCCTCCGTCGAATTGGTCGTCTCCTCCGTCGAATTGGTCGTCTCCTTCGTCGAATTGGTTGTCTCCTCCGTCGGATTGGTTGTCTCCTTCGTCGGATTGGTTGTCTCCTTCGTCGGATTGGT
>Ga0302325_10006600_pt1 | contig 26005 bp, 21 predicted proteins | sample Palsa_T0_2_FD_201948 | JGI IMG/M metagenome (GOLD analysis project Ga0302325, IMG submission 201948) | Peat permafrost microbial communities from Stordalen Mire near Abisko, Sweden - Palsa_T0_2 | ecosystem: Environmental > Terrestrial > Soil > Palsa > Peat permafrost | place: Sweden: Abisko... | reverse complement strand
TTCGAGGTGCTTGAGTGCGCCCTCGGAGATCCCGGCCCGCCGGGCCAGGTCCTCCTGGGTCAGTTCGGCCCGCATCCGTCGGAGGCGGAGCCCGGTCCCGAGTTCCTGCAACCACTCGGAGGTTGTCCGACGTGTAGACATATCCATAGCTGTTAACGCCTCCATGACTAGGAGATAGAGAGGATTATATCTTTCTATCTGCTATGTGGGTGCGCTAAAGAGACACAATAGCTATAGATACAGCTTTTAAACCTCGATTATCTCAATAAGAGATATATTTGTGGCTTTCTAGCAAATCCTCCTTAGCTAACCCCTGAACACGGGTTCTTCCCGCCTGGGTGGGCAATGGCCCGTTTTGCCGCGAGGGTGAGCGTGCCGAGCCGCGACGGGAGGGCCGAAGCCGGCTCAACCCCGCTCTAATCGCCTGTGAGTGGTGGCGCCCCAAGCGCCTCGGAAACTAACCCTGGCGGCCGGAGGCGTTGATCACGCCCGGACAGCCAGGACACCGTTTCCCGAGCGGCGGCGACGGCCGGCTCTTCGGTCGCGTACTCCCTGGACGAGTAGTAGGCGATAGGCGTCCACACCCCCATGTCCTCGGGATCGCGACGGAACTCTTCGAATCCGAAGGTGCCGTCCGGCCGAACAAAGATGTCAACGCAGCGATCGACAGCGGGCGTCGAAGGGCTTGCAAGGACCGACCAAGAAGGATCTAAGCGTGCTGACATTGGCCCCCAGATTACTTTCACCGCCAGGATTGCTCCCGAGAGCCCCCCGCTGGGCATGTCGGCCCGCACACCACATGTATGGGGACGTGTCGTTCACCAACCCATCCGATCGGCGCACAATGCCGGGTCGGTGTACGCCCAGCCTGAACGGGGCGGAACGAGAACGAGGCCCCGGGGGGCTTCCCCAGGGGCTCGTTCTCGTTCGAAGGGCCATGACTTTCTAGGTCGACCGATCTGCCAAGGACGCTACCACCACCCAGCGTGAGCTCCTAAAGCCGACCGGCGGGATACGAACACTGAGCGTGAGATCCTCACACCTGATGGTCCGGGCACCAATAGGTGGTTCGACCGCCTACGGTCGAGCGGGCCAGGGGGTGACCGTCCTTCGGACACCGGCCGCCCGGTACACGGGCGCCGATCAGGTCGCCGGTATGGGAGCCGCCACGCCTGAGGAGCATGGTGGTGGTGGATCGGACCTGGCGGTGCAGTCGGGCCAGCTCGCGATGGTCGAGCGACGCCGACGAGCGCTCGGGCGAGAGTGCGGCCCGCCACAGGACCTCGTCGGCCATGAGGTTGCCGACCCCGGCCAGACGGGACTGGTCGAGCAGCCGAGCCTTGAGAGCGGTGCCCCTGGTGCGGCCGCCGAGCGCGGAGCGCAGCTGACCGAGCGAGACCGATGCGGCGTCGGGACCGAGCACGGTCTCATCGGGGTCGACCGAGACTCGGGCCAGCCTTCTCGGGTCATGGAGCTCAAGACGACCGCCATCACCGAGACCGATCACGAAGCGGATCCAGCGGGCCTCGAGCGTCACCGACGAATAGAGAAGCCGGTCGAGGGCCGGTCGGCCGTCGATGACGATGCGCCCCGTCATGCCGAAGTGCATACCGAGCGTGGCCCGGTCGGTGTCGAGCAGCAGCAGCTTGCCGATCCGGCGGGGGGCGGCAAAGGTCGCGCCGCCGAGCACCGGGGCGAACTGCGCCGGGTCCCCGACGCAGGCGTGGGGGTCGATCACCTCGACCGAGGTGATCGTGCGTCCGATCAGTCCCTCGGCCAGGCGTCGCGAGAGCTCGACCTCGACCAGCTCGGGCACACCGAGACGGTACCGGGTCGTCCGGCTAACTGGCCCCGGCCCGGACCTCTTCTGGGACCGCCTCGGGCACGGCGTGGGCCGAGCTCCGCCGGCGACTGGCGATCCTGGTCGCCGACAACACAGCGGCGACCGCCATGAACCCCATGCACGAGTAGAAGGCCGCGTGCAGCCCACTGTTGAATGGCGCCCGGAGGTGGTGGGAGAGCGAGGTGGTGCCGACGAAGATCTGGAAGGCCAACTTCTTGGAGATCGAGCGCGCCGCGACGAGGATGGCTACCGCGAACGAGAACACCATGCCCACGTTGGAAAAGGTCCGCAGGAGTCCCGACGCGGTGCCGAACGCCCGGCCCGGCGCGACGCTCATGACCGCGGTGGTGTTGGCGGGGAAGAATCCGGCCCCGCCGAGCCCGTTGACGGTGGAGGCGACCACGACCAGCACGTACGACGTGTGCACGCCCAGCTGTGCATAGATGGCCAGGGCGATGATCTGCACGGTCAGCCCGACACTGGCCGGCCACAGTGGCCCGATGCGGTCGCAGAGCCGGCCGCTGTAGGGGGCGAAGGCCCCACCGATCAGGTACCCGGGAACGAGCAAGAGCGAGGCGTGCAGGGGGGTGAGGCCCCGGACTCCCTGCAGGTACATGATCACCAAGAAGAGCACGGCGAAGTTCCCGATCGCCTGGAAAAACGACGCCAGCAGGGTCGCCGTCATCGTCGGGATCCTGAACATCGACGGGCTCACCATCGGCTGCTTGACCGAGCGCTCGATGAACGCGAACAGCACGAGGAATGCGACGCCCACTGCGAGAGCCGCCTGGACCTCTCCGCTGAACGAGACGGTGGCCAGCTTGACCATGGCCCACAGGATGCAGAAGAGCCCGATGCCCAGCGTGACCATGCCCAGCCAGTCGATCCGATGACGCTCCCGGTGGCCTCGATCGTGCAGCAGCGGGATCGCCAGCCCCAGGGCGAGCACTCCGGTGGGCACGTTGATCCAGAAGATCCAGCGCCACGAGACGTAGGTGATGATGACCCCGCCGAGCAGGATGCCCAAGATGGCGCCGGCGTTCCATCCGAACGCGTTGAACCCGTAGGCCCGGCCACGTCGCTCCGGTGGGAAGTTGTCGGCCAGGACGGCCCAGCTGTTGGCGGTGACGAACGCCCCGCCCAGTCCCTGCAGCGCCCGGAAACCGATGATCATCGCCCCGTTGCTCGCGACCGCGCACAGCGCCGAACCCACGATGAAGACGAGAAAGCCGGCCTCGTACATGCGCACCCGGCCGAACATGTCCCCCAGCCGGCCGACCTGGGTCGCCGTGATCGTGATCATCAGCAGGTATCCGACGACCACCCAGACGATCCCCGAGAGCGCGATGTGAAGGGAGCGCTCCATCGAGGGCAGCGCCAGGATCACGATCGTCGTGTCGACGGCGGCCATCACCACGCCGATGATCACGATCAGACGGACCAGACCGGGCTTGGTGATGGGCTTGGTGGTCGGCGACTCCGCGTCGGGGCTCCCGAGGACTTCGACCATCCCCTTAGCTTGCCGTGTCAGCGACGGGGTCGGGCAATTGGGGGTCGGGCAATCGGAGGTCTGGGTCAGCGATCCGGATGGTCAGGCCGGGCAGAGCCAGTCGGGACGTCCCGGCCGTGCCGCCTCACGCTCGTCGCCGTCGGGAGGTCCGAACGAGTGCCGGAACGTGAACGCGGCCGGGGTGGGACCCTCCGCGCGCAGCTGGAGCACGCGTGCTTCGGCCTCTTGCGTCGAGGGACGGTGCCCCGCAGGCACCCACCACAGGCAGGTGGTGGCGTCGGCGACGGTCTCAAACCATCGGCGCCGCTGTACCAGGATCGATCGATGGAGCTCGCCGAAGACGAACGAGGCCAGCTCCTCGATCGAGTTCCAGACGCTCATGTTGATGAGGATCCCGTGGCCGTCTCCCCGGTCCCATTCGAACGCGGTGATGGCGGTTGCGTTCCCGTCCTCGGTCTGCAGCCGCCACACGAACCCGGGCGACCGGTCGGCGGCGGCATTCACGGGGTCCAGGGCGCCCACGAACCCCGCCAGCTGCGGCGAGTCAAGGGGCGCCAGCAGGCGACCGATGTTGACCTGGGCGATCTGGTATTTCACCCGGGCGACTGTAACGCCGGGCACCGGTGGGCCCATTGCGCTGGGCCGACCGGTGCCCCTGGTAACCTGGTTTGGAGTGCTCCGATCGAGTGTTCGGTCGGAAACGGCGCACCCGCCAACGGCGGTTCTCTCGCATTCAGCCCCCGCGCCACCAGAGAACACGGGTTCCGTCCAAGGGGCCCGGACGATGAGAAGCAAAGAAAGCGGCGCATGACCCTCGAGAGCCTCCTGCCCGAGACGAGCAGTGGAGGTGCGGATCCCGACTCGGATCCGGACAACGATCGATACGAGACGGCCAGAACCTTCGACTCCTTGGGTGTGAGCGTCGGCCTGGCCAAGGCCCTGGCCGACCAGGGCATCACGACAGCGTTTCCCATCCAGGCCCTCACGGTCACCGACGGCCTGGCCGGTCGGGACGTGTGTGGCAAGGCAAAGACCGGATCGGGCAAGACGCTGGCCTTCGGCCTGCCCCTCCTGCAACGAACCGTCGAGGCGAGGGGAGACTCGGCCCCATCGCGCGGTGGCCCGGCCCGGCCCCATGCCCTGGTCCTTCTGCCCACCCGCGAGCTGGCCCTCCAGGTCCACGAGGTGCTCGACACCCTGGCGTCGGCGGTCGGGCTCCGGGTGGCCGCCGTCTACGGCGGAGCCGACATCGAGCGCCAGGTCGCCCAGCTGCGCAAGGGGATCGACGTCATCATCGCCACCCCCGGGCGGCTCATCGACCTTGGTGACCGGGGTGAACTGACCGTCGCCGAAGTCGAGGTCCTGGTGCTCGACGAGGCCGACCGGATGGCCGACATGGGGTTCATGCCCCAGGTCGAGTGGGTGCTCCGGCGCCTCGAGCGGCCGCATCAGACGCTGTTGTTCTCGGCGACCCTCGACGGCGCGGTGGACCGCTTGGTCAAGCGCTATATGAACGACCCGGTCTTCCACGAGGTCGCCTCCAACACCCAGACCGTCGCCGCCATGCACCATCGGTTCCTCCAGGTGCACCAGATGGACAAGGTGAAGGTGGCCGCGGCGATCTGCAAGGCCTACCCGAAGACCCTCTGCTTCGTCCGGACCAAGCGGGGAGCCGACCGCTTGGTCGAACAACTCGAGCGCGAGGGCGTCCGCAGCGCGGCGATCCATGGAGACCTTCGGCAGGCCAACCGGGAGCGGGCGCTCAAGGACTTCACCACCGGCAAGCTGCCGGTGCTCGTGGCGACCGACGTGGCCGCTCGGGGCCTGCACATCGACGCCGTCGACATCGTGCTCCACTACGACCCGCCGGAGGACCAGAAGGCCTACCTGCACCGCTCGGGGCGCACCGCCCGGGCCGGCGAGACGGGGGTCGCGGTGACGCTTCTCTTGTGGAACCAGTTGGTCGAGGCCGAGGTCATTCAGCGCCGGCTCGGACTGCGCATCCCGATCGTCGAGATGTTCTCGAACGACCCGCGGCTGGCCGACCTCGCCGGTTGGGAACCCGCGCCACACGAGAGCGTCCTGTAGATCTTCTTGACCCTGGCGTGACGGTCGGACCGAGATGACGTACCCCGCGGCCGGCTCGCATCGCGTCTGGTCGCCCGAGGAGAACGCCTTCGGCCGCGTGCTGGTGACGTGCGCGCACCCCGACGATGTCGACTTCAGTTGCTCGGCCACCGTGGCCGTGTTCGTCGCCCATGGCATCGAGGTGGCCTACTGCATCGCCACCGACGGGGAGGCCGGCGGCAACGACCGCTCCCAGCCCCGCTCCGAGGTGGCCAAGATCCGCCGAGAGGAACAGGTGGCCGCCGCCGCCACGGTCGGTGTCAGCGACGTCAGGTTCCTCGGGTACCCCGACGGGCGCCTCAGCGCGACCTTCGACCTGCGGCGTGACTTCACTCGGGTGATCCGCCAGTTCAAGCCGGACCTGGTGATCGCCTCGTCGCCCGAGCGGAACTGGGACGTCATCTACGCCAGCCACCCCGACCATCTGGCCGCCGGGGAGGCCTCGGTCGCCGCGGTCTATCCGGACAGCCGCAACCCGTTCGCCCACCCCGAACTGCTCGCCGAGGGACTGGAGCCCCACACCGTGGCGGCGCTCTGGGTGATGGCGGCGTCCCCGTCCAACCTGGCCGTCGACATCACCGACACGCTGGACCAAAAGATCGCCGCCCTGTCGTGCCACCACAGCCAGGGGGGCGACGACCCGGGCATCGCCGAGCGGATGCAGGAGTGGGGTCGGGGCTCGGCCGCCGCCGCGGGGTTGCCCGAGGGCCGTTCGGCCGAGCTGTTCTGGGCGATCTCGACCGTCTGATCAGCCGGCCAACTGCCGCAGCACGTAGCGAAGGATCCCCCCGTGGCGGTAGTACTCCGCCTCCATCGGGGTGTCGATCCGAACCACCGCCGAGAACTCGATGCTCGAACCGTCCTCCCGCACGACGGTCACCGGGACCTCCTTTGGGATCGATCCCTGGTTCAGCTCGGTCAGGCCCCCGATCGAGAAGACCTCGTGACCGGTGAGCCCGAGGCTGGCCGCGTTCTCGCCCGAGGGGTATTCGAGCGGGAGGACCCCCATGCCGATGAGGTTGGACCGGTGGATGCGCTCGATGCTCTCGACGATGACCGCGCGCACGCCCAAGAGGGCCGCCCCCTTGGCCGCCCAGTCCCGACTCGAACCGGTGCCGTACTCCTTGCCGGCCAGCACGACCAGAGGCACGCCGTCTCGCTGGTAGTGCATCGACGCCTCATAGATGGTGGTCTGCTCGCCGTCGGGGAGGTGCAGGGTGAACCCGCCCTCGGTACCCGGGGCGAGCTGATTGCGCAGCCGCACGTTGGCGAACGTGCCCCGGACCATCACCTCGTGGTTGCCGCGGCGGGTGCCGTAGGAGTTGAAGTCGGCCCGTTCCACGCCGTGCTCGGTGAGGTAGCGACCGGCGGGGGTCGTCGGTCCGATGGACCCGGCCGGCGAGATGTGGTCGGTGGTCACGCTGTCGCCCAGCACCGCCAGCACGCGCGCGCCGTCGATGTTGGTGACCGGCGACGGCTCCCGGCCCATGCCGTCGAGGAACGGCGGCCGCAGCACGTAGGTGGAGTTGGGGTCCCACGCGAACGTCTCGCCCTGCGCGATCGAGATCGCCTTCCACCGGTCGTCGCCGTCGAACACGGCCGCGTAGCGGGTCCGGAACATGTCCGAGCCGATCGAGGCCCGGATGGTCTCGGCGACCTCCTGTTCGCTCGGCCACAGATCGGCCAGGAGCACCGGGGTGCCGTCGCTGTCCACCCCAATGGGGTCCTTGGTGAGATCGAGGTCCATCGTCCCCGCCAGTGCGTAGGCGACCACCAGCGGTGGCGAGGCCAGGTAGTTCAGCCGGACATCGGGGTGGATCCGGCCCTCGAAGTTCCGGTTCCCCGACAAGACCGCCGCCACCGCCAGGTCGGCCGATTGGACGGCCTCCGAGACGCCCGGCTTGAGCGGGCCCGAGTTCCCGATACAGGTGGTGCAGCCGAAGCCGACCAGGTAGAACCCGAGTGCGTCGAGCGGCTCGACCAGTCCGGCCCGTTCCAGGTAGTCCATGACCACCCGCGACCCGGGCGCGAGCGAGGTCTTGACCCAGGGCTTGGCCCGGAGTCCCCGCTCCAGCGCCCGCTTGGCCAACAGGCCGGCCCCGACCATCACCTGTGGGTTGGAGGTGTTGGTGCAGCTGGTGATCGCCGCGATCACCACGTCGCCGTCGTCCACCTCCTTCTTGTCGCTGGCACCGGCGTTGGCCAGGGGGGCCGAGCGCCGGTCGCGGCCGAGGCCGGAGCGGAAGCCCTGGGCGGCCGCCGAGAGCGACACCCGGTCCTGGGGCCGGGCCGGGCCGGCCAGGCTGGGCACCACCGAGGCCAGGTCCAGCTCGACCTGCTCGGTGTAGACGGGCTCGTCTCCGTTGACCTCGTGCCACAGGCCCTGGTGCTTCGCATAGGCCTCGACCAGGGCCAGGTGGTCCTCGGCGCGACCGGTGAAGCGGAGGTACGAGATCGTGGTCTCGTCGATGGGGAAGATGGTGCAGGTGGCGCCGTACTCGGGCGACATGTTGCCGATGGTCGCCCTGTTCTCGACCGGTACCGCGGCGATGCCGGGCCCGTAGCACTCGACGAACTTGCCGACGACCCCGTGGCTTCGCAAGAGCGCGGTGATGGTGAGGACGAGGTCGGTGGCGGTGGTGCCCTCGGGCATCGCTCCGAAGAGGCGCAGCCCGACGACCGGCGGCACGAGCATCGAGTACGGCTGGCCCAGCATGGCCGCCTCGGCCTCGATGCCGCCCACCCCCCACCCGAGCACGCCGAGCCCGTTGACCATGGTGGTGTGCGAGTCGGTGCCGACCAACGTGTCGCAGTAGGCCTGCCCGTCCTTCTCGAACACGACCCGGGCCAGGTGCTCAAGGTTGACCTGGTGGCAGATGCCGGTTCCCGGCGGGACGACCCGGAAGTCCTCGAATCCGCTCTGGGCCCACCGGAGGAGTTGGTAACGCTCCAGGTTGCGCTGGTACTCGATCTCGACGTTGGCGTCGAACGACCCGGTATCACCGGACCGCTCGGCGATGACCGAGTGGTCGATCACCAGCTCGACCGGCACCAGCGGGTTGATCCTCGCGGGGTTCCCTCCGAGCTCGATGATCGCGTCGCGCATGGAGGCCAGGTCGACCACGCCGGGCACCCCGGTCAGGTCCTGCATGAGCACCCGCTCCGGGGAAAAGGCGATCTCCCGGGCCGTCTCGGCGGTGCCGCCGGCGCCACCGTGGGAGGCCCACGACGCGATCCCGGCGATGTCCGATGCGCTGACCGCCAACCCGTCCTCGTGGCGCAGCAGGTTCTCCAGGAGGACCTTCAGTGCGAAGGGCAGTCGGGCCACCTCGTGACCACCCAACCCTGCCGCGGCGAGCGAGAAGATCTCGAGGTCGCGGCCACCGACCCGGAGACGGGACCGGGCGTCGAAGCTGTTGGGATGGGTGGGGGAAGTGGCCATGTCCATATTCTGCCCCCTACCGGAGCGCCTCGACCGCGGCGCGACCGGCTCCCGGTCGCCCCTGGTCGGGATGCGATGATGGGCCATGGACGACGTCCGCAGCGTGCTGGAACAGCGCCTCGCGCGGGCGTTCGACGCCGTCCACCCGGGCGCCGACCCCGTGCTGCGGCCGTCCGATCGCTCCGACCTTCAGGCGAACGGGGCGCTCGCGCTGGCCCGGGTCCTCAACCGTCCCCCTCGGGACATCGCCCAGATGGTCGTCGAGCAGCTGGACGTCGCCGACCTCTGCGAAGAGGTCGAGGTGAGCGGGAACGGTTTCATCAACCTCACGTTCTCCTCGGACTTCCTCGCCGACCGGCTGGGCTGGCTGGCCGCCGACCCGCGCCTCGGGATCGAGCGGGCGCCCAGCCCCGAGACGATCGTGGTGGACTACTCGGCCCCCAACGTGGCCAAGGAGATGCACGTCGGACACCTCCGCACGACCGTCATCGGGGACGCCCTGGCCCGGATGTTGGGCTTTCTCGGCCATGACGTGCGTCGAGAGAACCACATCGGCGACTGGGGCACCCCCTTCGGGATGCTCATCGAGCACCTGGTCGACCTAGGCGAGGAGGTCGGCGCCCACGAGCTCTCGACGGGCGACCTCACCGGCTTCTACCAGCAGGCCCGGGCGTCCTTCGACGCCGATGCGGCGTTCGCCGACCGGAGCCGCCACCGGGTCGTCCTCCTCCAGTCCGGCGACGAGGAGACGCTCCGGCTGTGGCGGGTGCTGGTGGGCGAGAGCATCCGCTACTTCGATGCCGTGTACACCAAGCTCGGGGTCCAACTCACCGACGACGACATCGTCGGCGAGAGCTTCTACAACGACATGCTCCCCGAGGTGGTCGAAGAGCTCGACCAAAAGGGCCTGCTGGTCGTCGACGACGGCGCCAAGTGCGTGTTCCCGCCGGGGTTCGCCAACCGCGAGGGGGATCCCCTCCCGCTCATCGTCCAGAAGTCAGATGGGGGCTACGGCTACGCGACGAGCGACCTCGCGGCGATCCGCCACCGGGTCCTCGACCTCGGCGCGACGCGGATGCTCTACGTCGTCGGTGCCCCCCAGGCGCAGCACTTTCAGATGTGCTTCGCCGTGGCGACGATGGCCGGGTGGCTCACCGACGGCATCGAAGCGGTCCACGTCTCGTTCGGCAACGTCCTAGGGACCGACCATCGGATGCTGGCCAGCCGCTCGGGCGGCGCGGTCAAGCTGGTCGACCTGCTCGATGAGGCCGTCGACCGGGCCAAGAAGGCGCTCGAGAGCCGCCGGGAGGTCGACCCCAACCACGCCACCGCGACCGACGACGACCAGGTGGCCCAGATGGTCGGCATCGGTGCCGTGAAGTACTCCGACCTCTCCACCGACCGAGGCCGTGACTACGTCTTTGACTGGGACCGGATGCTCGCCTTCGAGGGGAACACCGGGCCCTATCTCCAGTACGCGCACGCCAGGATCCGGTCGATCTTCCGCCGGGGCGAGGTGGCGGTGCCCGCCCCGGCGCCCCCGGTGCTGGCCGATCCACACGAGCGTGCGCTCGGCCTGGCGCTCCTGTGGTTCCCGGTCGCCATCGATGAGACGTTGGACACCTACAGCCCCCACAAGCTGTGCGGGTACCTGTTCGAGGTGGCCCAGGCGTTCACCGCTTTTTACGAGAACTGCCGCGTGCTGGTCGACGACGAACGGCAACGGACCAGCCGGCTCATCCTCTGCGACCTGTCGGCGCGGGTGCTGAGCCTGGGCCTGTCCCTGCTCGGGATCGAAGCACCCGAGCGGATGTGACCGAGCCCGCGATCGGCGTCGGCTAAGGAGCCTGGCTGCCCTTGACCAGGAGCGCCCGCAGCGCCTGGTCGAGCGAGAAGCGCCCCGTCCCGAGTATCGCGATCACCAACGCGAGCGCGGCGAGGGCGATGTTCAGCTCGTAGCCGGACCCCGAGGCATCCCCGATGATCCCGTGGCCGAATGTGACGGTGATCATCGCCATGACCATGTCGCCAACCAGTCCGAGGGCGGCCAGCCGCCCGAGGATGCCCAGCGCGACCGCCGCGCCCCCGAAGCACTCGATGATGCCGCCGAGCACGGCGAAGAACGTGCCCGGTCGGAGGTGGGCCACGTGGGCGAAGTACACCGCCTGAGGATGTATCCCGCTGCCCCCGAACGCCCCGAAGAGCGTGCCCGCGCCGTGGTACACGAAGATCCAGCCGAGGCCCACTCGGGCCCCCAGGAGGGCGACGTCGCGGGCGAGCAGGGTGTCGCGGGTGGAGCGCAGCTTCTGGTTGGCCCGAACGATCCGGGTCGAGATGGCGGTCACGACGGACCATCCGTCGCCGAGTGGATCCGGAACGGCTGGGCCATCTGCGCGAGCACGACGCGGGGGACCCTCGAGAGGTGACCGGCCTGCTCGACCGGGACCGGCCGCCCCTCGATCCCGGTGGCCCGGGGAGCCTCCCCGCCCGGGAACACCGCCCGGTGCAGGAGCTGGTCCCAGCACACCAGGACGAAGCCGAAGTTCACCGCACCGCGGGCGTCGATCGGGGTGCTCGCGTGGTGGATGCGGTGGTAGGCGGGGCTCACGAAGACCCGTCCCAAGGGGCCGAAGCTGAACCGGAGGTTTGCGTGGGCGAGGACCACGTAGCAGCCGTAGGCGATGAGTGCCGCCCCAGGGAGCGTCCCGCTCGCACCGAGGACGAGCACCGGCACCACCGACGGAAGGTAGGACGCGTGCACGAGCGGGTGGACCCGGAACGTGGTGAGGGCACCCATGTCCTCCTGGGAGTGATGGACCGCGTGGAGCCTCCACAGAGTCAGGTAGCGGTGGTTGGCGACATGGGCGGCCCAGTTCATCAGGTCGATCCCGAGCAGGATGAGGCCGACGACGGCGACCCGAGGCACCAGCGCCAAGCGGCTGAGAATGAGAAACCGCGCATGGCGCTCTATCTCGGTCGCGAAGCCGGTCTCGACGAGCGTGAGAAGCGGCAGGACCACGAAGGCGAAGAGAACCAGGTATCCCGCGTCGACCAGATGGGCCCGGCAGAGCAGCGGTCGCCGGACCGCTGGCCACCTCAGCTCGGCCAACAGGAGCGCCGCGATGACGACCAGGACGATCGGGCCGACCGCGACGCCCCGCGCGCTGGCCAGGACGCCCGAGAGATCGTGCGCGTCCAACAGCGCCCGCAACCCGACCGTTCCGAGCCACGCCGCCGCGCCGGTGACCGCAAGGACCCCCAACCACGCGGTCGTCCGGCCGGCGTCCCTGCCTACGCCCGAATACGGGGTCCAGCTGGCCGGGACGGCGCCCTGGCCGGCCACCCTCGAGTCGAGCGTTGTCATGGGAGCGGTGCCCGACACCGGTGACTCAGTACCCCGAAACCGGCGCCGGCGCCGGCGCCGCCGGGTGGGTCGGAGTACTGGGATTCGTGGGGGGGGGGGGGGGGGGGGGGGGGGGGGGGGGGGGGGGGTGGGGGGGGGGGGGGGGGGGGGGGGGGGGGGGGGGGGGGCGTCGGCTGGGCCCGAGCGGACTGGGTGGGCACGGACCTGGTCGACCCAGCCGAGGAGCCCGACGAGTCGTGAGTTTCGTTCGATCCGGCCGAGGTGGGCGGAGCGGTGGGAGTGGTGGCCATCGGGACCGGGGTGGACGTCACGGCGGCGGCCGGCGACACCAGTGCCACGAACCACACGTTGTCCAACCCCTGCCCCTTGGTCTGACCGGCCTTCTTGTCACCGGCGAATCGGTACAGCGGCTTCCCCTCGTAGGTCAACTGGAAGGTCCCGTTGGCCCGCTTGATCTCGCCGACCTTGGACGCGGTCACGCCGTGGACCACCTTGGACAGCTTGACCCCCTTGGGTACCAAGAGCGGTGGCCACTCGGTGGCGCACGCGCCGGTGCAGTTGCTCTTGGTGGAGGTGTCGAGTGTGAAGGTGTAGAGCGTTCTTCCCTGGGCGGTCTCCAGGTAGGCCCCCAACATGGCGTTCTTGGTCGTCGAGACCAGCGTCGCCGGGTGCTTGGCCGCCGAGGCCGCCTCGACCGAGGCTGCCTGGGTCCCCAGTGCCAGGGCGAGGGTCATCCCGCCCGCGACCATGCCGATCCGTCGGATCGCATGGGTCGACGTAGTGCGGCGGGAACGAAACATGGGCATCTCCTGCGGTGGGTCATCAGGTCTACGACGACCTCGTTGCAATGGATTGCCCCAAATGGGGGTACCGCGGATTGAGTTGCGCTCGGGGCACCCGAGCAGGGCGCGTCACTAGCTGACCGCCGCCACCTCGGCCTCCTTCAGGTAACGCTCGAGAAAGAGCAGCATCAGGTCGGCAGTCCGGCGCCCGAATCGTGGGTCGGCGTCGAAGGCGTGGGGCTGTTCGGCGTAGATGTGCAGCTCCGTCGGCACCTGATGGCCGGTCAAGGTGTCATACATGAGGAAGCTCGCCGAGACCGGTACGACCGCATCGGCGGTGCCGTGCACGAGCATCGTCGGGGGGAACTCGGGACCGGCGAGGTTCACCGGGCTTGCCGCATCGGCCAGCTCGGCCGTGGGGTTGTCCGACAGCGCTTCTATGGGCACGCCGCCGTGCTGTCTCGCTCCATAGTGGAAGCGCGTCGGCGGATAGACGGCGATGACGGCCCCAACCGAGGTGTCGACACCGGGGTTGCCCCCGTTGCCCTCGAACTCGGCCACGTTGGGGGTGCCGGCGGCGAACAGGACGATGTGGGCGCCGGCCGAATTCCCCTCGAGCGCGATGCGCTCCGGGTCGATGCCGAGCTCCTCAGCGTTGGCGCGCATCCATCGCAGGGCCGCCTTCACGTCGTGGACCTGCGCGGGCCAGGCCGACTCGCCGACGAGCCGGTACTCGCTGGCCACGCACACGTACCCGGCCCGGCCGAGCAGGATGCCGTAACCGCGCAGCTGGGTCTTGTCTCCTTGCCGCCAACCGCCGCCGTGGATCAGCAGAACGCCCGGACGCGCCGTCCCGTTGCCCGGGGGGATGTACACGTCGCAGCGCAGGTCACGCCCATTGCCGGTGCCGAACACCACGTCCTGGCGGATCTCAACCCTGTCGTCGGGCATGGCCCTCCCCCTTTGTCCTGATCGCTCGCTCGAACTGCAATGTAGTGGCGGCTCTCCGCGGCGACCTGGGGTTGTTCAATCCAGCGCGCGATGGCCGTCGTCCAGGTGTGCATTCAGCCACGACACCAGATCGACCGTCACCTCGGCGCGGTTGATCTCGTTGAAGACCTCGTGCCGTCCGCCCGGATAGGCGATGAGGGTGACGTCGCTCAGCCCCGTGGCGCGGTAGGCATCGGCCAGGCGGCCTCCGCCCGCCTCTCCGCCGACGACGTCCTCGGCCCCGTTGAGGATCAAGACGGGCAGGCCATTGGGGATGGTGTCGTCCTTCCCCTCATCCAGATAGGCGCGGTTGGTGTCGGCCGGCCGGACGGCGAGGTTCTCGAATCCGCACCACGGGTCGGCCTCGTAGGCCGCCACCTCCGCCGGGTCACGGCTCAGCCAGTCGTAGCGCCCCTCCCCGTCGGCGGTGCGGGCCCGTCGGGTGGCCCCGGGCTCACGTCGGGTGGTGCCGGTGAGCACCAAGGCGTCGAACTCGTCGCCCCACGCTCGGACCATCCGTTGGGCGATGAACGATCCCCAGGAGTGGCCGAGCAGGCACAGCGGCACGCCGGGATCGTCGCGTCTGATCCGGCGGGTGACCTCGTGGACCGCTCCGACCACGCCTTCCATGCCTTTCGGTCCGAGGTCGCCGAGGCCGCCCGCTCGAATGCCCGTCTCGCCATGGCCGAGGTGGTCGTCGGCCCAGACCGCGTAGCCGGCCGCGCAGAGCTCGGCCGCCAGGCGTCGGTAGCGACCACGGTGCTCCGCCCAGCCGTGCGCGATCTGGACCACCGCCTTGGGCCGCTCCGGCGCCCAACGGGTGCCGAACACCTCGATCCCGTCGGCGGTCAGCGACCACTCGGACTCGTTCATCTCGGCTGCTTACCATGCCGCCGGCTTGGAACCCACCGCGTTGGACCCGAAGAGAGGGGAGCGCTCGGCCGAGTCGTTCTCAGCCCGATGGCGAATTCCATCGGTAGCATCGTCGGTCGTCGGCGTGCACCGGCCCATGCGACGTGAATTGCGAGGAGCCCGATGGTCGAATATGGGGGCAGCCGATACCCGACGCTCTCTCCCTACATCTACTACGAGGACGTCGAGGCGGCCCTCGAGTGGCTGTCCCGGGTGTTCGGGTTCGGGGAGCGTCTGCGCTCGACCGACCAGGAGGGCAACGTCAGGCACTGCGAGATGAGCGTCGGTGACGCGGTCATCATGATGGGAAGCCCACCGGGCCGGAAGGCCCCGGTAGATCCGATCACCGTGGGTCTGTATGTGCATGTCGACGACGTTGACGCGCACTACGACCGTGTCGTGCGTGCCGGGGCGAACGTGCAGGGTCCTCCCGAAGACCAGGACTACGGCGTCCGGCACTACGGGGTGCTCGATCTGGACGGCCACCAGTGGTGGTTCGCCACGCCGTTGTCCGCGTAGATCCGGCCCAGACGGGCCGTGCGGCGCTTGGGAACGATCACATCCGCTCCTCCTGGATGAACGCGGCCACAGGGTCCGGTGCGTCGAACCTTGTGTGGCGTACATTGCGGTCGTGGTGACCCTTCGGTAGGGGTGGACCAGCCGCTTTCGGGGTAAGAGCACTCCAGCCGGCCGCGTCATCCGATGCACCGACAAAGGGAGACTCAAATGCGTCGTCTGTTCCTCCTCGCAGCACTCGTGATGTTCATCTTCGCCCTCATCGCCGCGGCCGCAACGAGCGGGACCTTTCTCACCACGGCCTGGCCTGTATGGATAGCCGCTGGGCTGGTCGCATACGTGGTCGATCAATTGCTGGGGGACCGGCTCGCAAGGACGTGACAACGAAGGCCGAAACCCTGCAGTGGACCCGCCGAAGGCGCAAGAACCCACGATCCGTCGTCGGCCTGGTGCTCGCCGTAGTGCTCGGTGGGGTGCTCCTCAGCGCCTGCTCGAACAGCGTGCATGTCAGCGTCGTGGGTGACTCGATCACCTACGACTCCGGAGCGGCGATCCTCAACACGCTCAGCCCCAAGTACGCGGTAGGCGTCGATGGAGCACCGGGCTACACCATCGGCGGGCAACTGCCGGTCATCGAAGCGATGGCGAACCACGGCTCGCCGCCACCACAAGACTGGATCTTCAACCTCGGCACCGACGACGCCATCGAAAACGCCCACGGCCACGCAACTGGCTGGCAGACCGATCTTGCCACGGCACTACGGCTGATGAACTACGACTCGTCCTGTGTGATTCTCGTCACCATCGGCAGCAACGCAGACAGCTACGGCGGAGGCGCCGGATCGGTGGCGGTCCAGATCAACGCGGCGCTTGAACAGGCCGCGGCAGCGAACCCGGCCAAGGTCAAGATCATCGACTGGGCCGCGCTGGTGGTGCAGAACCCTGGCTGGCTCCAGCCCGACGGCATCCACCCGAACACACTCGGGCAGCAAGAGCTGGCCCACTTGTATCAGGTGGCGCTCCAGAGCTGTCCTTAGGGCAAGGGTGGGCGCCCCAGGCAGGACTCGAACCTGCGCACCCGGCTCCGGAGGCCGGTGCTCTATCCGCTGAGCTACTGGGGCTGAGCAGTTCACCGTATCGTGTCAAGTCGTGGACCAGGAACGAATCGGTGGGCTCGCCGAGGCTCCGCTCGAGCGACAGCTGCTTCCCGACACCGCCAGTGTCGAACCGTCGGGTCAGCTCACCGTGGGTGGGGTCGGCGTCGTCGCACTGGCTGAGCAGTACGGCACCCCCCTGTTCGTCTACGACGAAACTCACATCCGCTCGCGTTGTCGCGAGGCGGCACGCGCGTTCGATGACGGGGTCGCGTACGCGACCAAGGCGTTCCTCTGCAAGGCGATGGCCCGCCTGGCCAGCGAAGAGGGCCTCTGCCTCGACGTGGCGACCGGCGGTGAGCTCGATGTGGCCCTGGCTGCCGGGGTGCCAGGGGAGCGCCTGGTGCTCCATGGGAACAACAAGTCCGACGCGGAGCTCGCCCGCGGACTCTCGGTCGGGGTCGGCCGCATCGTGGTCGACTCGTTTGACGAGATCGCCCGGCTCGGTCGGCTCACCGAGGACGCTGGGCCGGGGGACCGACGGCCGCGTGTCTTGGTCCGGGTGACCCCCGGCGTCGAGGCCCACACCCACGAGTTCGTTCGGACCGGCCAGGAGGACACCAAGTTCGGGTTCTCGGTGGCCTCGGGCGCGGCGGCCAAGGCCGTCGCCGCACTCGAGCTCATGGGTGGGGTCGAGCTCGTCGGTGTGCACGCCCATATCGGGAGCCAGGTGTTCGAGGTGCACTCCTTCGAGGAGTCGGCCGAGGTGTTGGGGGGCTTTGCCGCGCCTCTCGGACTGCCCGAGTTGGTGGTCGGCGGCGGCCTGGGTGTCGCATACGTGAACGGTGAGCACGCGCCCTCCATCACCGACTGGGCCGAGGCGACCCGCACGGCGCTGGCCAAGGTCGGACTGCAGCCCGAGACCCGGGTGACGGCCGAGCCGGGACGGTCCATCGTCGCCACGGCCGCCATGACGCTCTACCGGGTCGGAGTGATCAAGGAGCTTCCCGGGATCAGGACCTACGTGTCGGTGGACGGCGGGATGAGCGACAACCCGCGGCCGGTCCTCTACGGGAGTGGGTACGAGGCGTTCCTACCCCGGGCCACCGACGCCGTCCGTCCGCGGCCGGCCCGCGTCGTGGGCAAGCACTGTGAGACCGGCGACGTGGTGGTCGCCGAGGCGTACCTGCCGGCCGACCTCTCCGTCGGGGACATCCTGGCGACGCCCGTCACCGGCGCCTACGGGTACTCGATGGCGTCCAATTACAACAAGGTCCCGCGGCCCCCGGTGGTCTTTGTGGCCGACGGCGAGGCCCGGGTCGTCGTCCGGGGCGAGACCGTCGAAGACCTCCTCCGTCTCGACGTCTGAACGGCCGAGTCGCGCACGAAAGCCCAGCTCGCGAAGGACCAGGTTCGAGGTGGGCCAGGTTCGAGGCGGTAGCGTGATCGGGTGACCCCCGCCGGAAAGGACACCGCGCCGGTGCGCGTCGCGCTGCTCGGGTGCGGCAACGTGGGGACCGCCCTCGTCGAGATGGTGGCCGACCCGGCCCGGGCCGCCGAGATCGAGCTCAACTCCGGGGTCCGCCTCGAGATCGTCGGGATCGCGGTCCGCGACGCCCGGGCGGCCCGCTCGACCGAGCCGTGGTTCCCGAGCCAGCTGCTGACCGAGGACGCCAAGGGCCTGGTCGAGCGCGAGGACGTGGACATCGTCATCGAGCTGATCGGGGGGTTGGACCCGGCCCGCCAGCTGGTCGAGGCGGCGCTCAACGCCGGCCGACCGGTGATCACGGGGAACAAGGCCTTGCTGGCCCGGGTGGGCGGACAGCTGGCCGATCTGGCGTCGGAGCGGGGCGTCGACCTGCTCTACGAGGCCGCCGTCGCGAGCGCCATCCCGGTGATCCGGCCGTTGCGTGAGTCCCTGGCCGGAGAGCGGATCGTCCGGGTGATGGGCATCGTCAACGGGACGACCAACTTCATCCTCAGTCGCATGGCCCAGGGTGGGGAGACCTACGACGAATCGCTGGCCGAGGCGCAGCGACTCGGGTTGGCCGAGGCCGACCCCACGGCCGACGTCGAGGGATACGACGCCGCGGCCAAGGCCGCCATCTTGGCCAGCCTGGCCTTCGGCGCCGACGTCACCGTCGACGACGTCCATCGTGAGGGCATCACCGACGTCACCGATTCCGATGTTCGCTACGCGGCCCAGCTGGGCTACGTCATCAAGCCGCTGGCGGTGGCCGAACGGGTGGGCGACGGTTCTTCGATCTCGGTGCGGGTGCACCCGGCCGTCGTCCCCTCCGATCATCCGCTGGCCTCGGTGAGCGGTGCGTTCAATGCGGTCTTCATCGAGGGCGAGCGCGCCGGCGAGATGATGCTGTACGGACAGGGGGCGGGAGGGAACGCGGCGGCCAGCGCCGTGCTCGGCGACCTGATCGTGGCCGCCCGCCACCTCCGCCAGGGGGTCTCGACACCGCCCGCGTCGCGCCGGGTGGCGGTCGACATCGTCGCGGTCGACCGGCTGTCGTCCCCCTTCTACCTGAGCATGGACGTGTTCGATCGTCCCGGGGTGTTGGCCGCGGTGGCCAAGGTCATGGGGGAGCACGCGGTCTCCATTCGGTGGATGGAGCAGAAGGGCCTGGGCGACGAGGCCCGGCTGATCTTCCTCACCCACGTGGCCAAGGAGGGTGATGTGGCGGCCACCGTCGACGCATTGGGCCGGCTGGATGTGGTCCACCACATCGGCGCGGTGCTGCGGGTGGTCGGATCCGAGGCCACCGGCCCCAGTCCCGGGGCCTGAGTTGCTGGGCTGGCGCGGCGTCATCGAGGAGTACCGGTCACACCTGCCGATCCCGCCGGGCGCGCCGGTGGTCACCCTGCTCGAGGGCGGAACCCCGCTGGTGCCGGCACCGCGGCTCTCCGAGCGGGTCGGGGCGAGCGTGTACCTGAAGGTCGAGGGGGCCAACCCGACCGGCTCGTTCAAGGACCGGGGCATGACCGTCGCCATCTCGAGCGCCGTGGCCGGCGGGGCCGAGGCGGTGGTCTGCGCGTCGACCGGGAACACCTCGGCGTCGGCGGCCGCCTACGCGAGCCGGGCCGGGTTGAAGTGCGTCGTCCTCATCCCCGAGGGCCACATCGCGCTGGGCAAGCTGGCCCAGGCGCTGATCCACGGGGCTCGGGTGCTCCAGGTCCGGGGCAACTTCGACCAGGCGCTGAACATCGTGCGCGAGCTTCCGGATAGGGCCCCGGTCACCGTGGTCAACTCGGTCAACCCCTTCCGGATCGAGGGCCAGAAGACCGGCGCCTTCGAGATCGTCGACGTGCTCGGCGACGCGCCGGACTTCCACTGCATCCCGGTCGGCAACGCCGGCAACATCACTGCCTACTGGCGCGGCTACTGCGAGTACCGCCAGGCGGGTCGGGCCACCAAGCTCCCCAAGATGTTGGGGTTCCAGGCCGCCGGCGCGGCCCCCATCGTGCTCGGCCACGTCGTCGACGAGCCCGACACCGTGGCCACCGCCATCCGGATCGGCAACCCGGCCAGTTGGTACTCGGCCACCGCGGCGGCGGCGGAGTCCGGGGGGTCGATCACGTCGGTGACCGACCAGCAGATCCTGGCCGCCTACCGCCTCTTGGCCGAGGAGGAGTCGGTGTTCTGCGAGGCCGCGTCGGCGGCGTCGGTGGCCGGGCTGCTCGAGAGCGACATTCCGGCGGGATCGACCGTGGTGTGCGTGCTGACCGGGCACGGGCTGAAGGACCCGGACCTGGCCATCAGCCAGATCGACGTGCCGAACGTGGTGGACGCGGACATCGACGCGATCCTGGCCCAGCTGGACTGAGGCGAAGGGTCAGTTCGTGTTCGCCGCCGCCTGCCGGTCGGTCGCGACGCGCGGGCGCATCAGGTAGTCCCACAGGGCGTCTTTGCCCATCGGTTGACCGAGCAAGAACCCCTGCCCGGTGGCGCAGCCCTCGGCCTGGAGCATGCGCAGCTCCGTCTCGTGCCCGATCCCCTCGGCCACCGTCTCGAGCCCCATCGAGCGTCCAAGTTGGACCACGGCGTGGAGGAGCGCACGGCCCTGGGCATCGTTCGCCGACGAGACGAACGAGCGGTCGATCTTTATGGTGTCGACGGGGAACTGGCGAAGGTAGGCCAGAGAGGAATAGCCGGTCCCGAAGTCGTCGATCGCGATCTTCACTCCGAGACCCTTGAGCTGACGAAGTCGCAAGATCGCCTCTTCGGCGTCGTGCATCAACACGCTCTCGGTGACCTCGATCGTGAGGTAGCGGGCCTCCAGTTCGCTCTCGAGCAGGCACTCGGCCACCTCGCTGATGAACTCCTCGGTGACCAGTTGGTGGGCCGATGCGTTGACGGCCACTCGGATCGGGAGCTGGCGACGGTGCCAATCCTTGGTGTCGCGGCACGCCTGAAGCAGCACCTGACGCCCGACGGCGACGATCATGCCGGTCTGCTCGAGGTGGGGGATGAAGCTGGCCGGATCGACCACGCCGCGGGTGGGGTGGTGCCACCGGAGCAGCGCTTCGACGCCGGTGACGGCCATGTCGCTCAGGCGGAAGATCGGTTGGTAGACGACGAAGAACTGGTTCGACTCGAGCGCCATGCGGAGGTCGAGCTCAAGGTCCATGCGGCCGCGCGCGGCCGTGTGCATCGCCGGCTCAAAGACCATGTAGCGGTTCTTGCCGGCCGCCTTCGCCTCGTGCATCGCGATGTCGGCGTCGCGGATGAACTCCTCGGCGGTGTCCCGCTGGCCCCACGCGATCCCGATCGTCGCCGACACCCGCAGGGGCACCCCGGGCTTGATCCCGGTGAACGGCTCGGCGAGCGAGGTGAGCAGCTTCTGCGCGATGGGGTCGGGGCCCTCGTGGAGCGACACCGAGTCGGCCAGGACGACGAATTGGTCACCGCCGACGCGTCCGAGCGTGTCGGAGCCCCGCACGGCCTCCTGCAGGCGGCCCGCGATGGCGTGCAGGAGATGGTCGCCGGCGCTGTGGCCGAGCGTCTCGTTGACCGCGGTGAAGTTGTCGAGGTCGATGAAGAAGGCGGCCACCGGCACCCGGTCGCGTTTGGCCCGGGCCAGCATGCGGTCGGCCCGGTCGAAGATGAGGTCCCGGTTGGGGAGCCCGGTCAGTTGGTCGTGCAGGCTGCGGTGCCGGAGCTCGACGGAGGTCTCCTCGGCCATGTCGAGCGCTCTCGCCCGGCCGCGGGCGAGCCTGGTCAAGAGGAGGAAGAGGAGCACCGTGAGGATCACCCCGATGTCGAGGAGCCCGAGCGCCTGCACCGCCGGCGTCGCCACCTCGGCGGGCAGGCCGATCACGGCCGACCAGCGTCCGGGGGTGTCCAGCTGGACCGTCCGGGTGATGTCGCGGGACGGCTTCTGCCCGGCCCGGTCGACGATCGAGGTGACGCCGTTCGGGTTGTCGTAGGAGAGGGTGATGGCCAGCCCGCTGACTCCCTGGAGGACCGGGGCGGTGGCCTGGTCGGGGTCGATCAGCCCGGCCGCCCACCCGACCAGCGCCGCCCGGCGTTCCGTCGCGGTGGCGGTGGCGGCCCCCGGTGCGTAGGTGGGGATCGCGATCTCCAGGAGATTCTTGACCCCCGGGTTCAACTCGTCCCGGGAGGTGCTGTGCCCGGGGACCGACCGAACCAACAACGGCACGATCTGGCCGACCTCGGGTGAGCCCGAGCCGGCCGCCGCCTGCAGCAACGGGTTGAAGGCGCTCTGGCAGTAGTCGAAACCGGGGTTGAGCAGGACGGACAGGGCGCCGCCGATGCTCATTGGTTGTGAGACCGATGCCGCGAGGCTGGCTGGGTGCGCGGCGATCAAGCGGGTCAGGCAGTACTCGGGACGGCTGCCCGGTGGCGTGAGGGAGAAGGCCGCGGTGAGCGGTTGGCCGAGCGGGGGGTCCGCGGTCACCTGGTCCTGGAAGGTGGCGAGCGAGGCGGCCGGCACCCGCGCCACGTACGCGAGGCCGACGATGCCCGGATACCGGCGGGGGCCGATGGAGGTGTACAGCTGCTCAAGTGCCGCATTGGTGGGAGTCAGTCCGGTGACCACCGTCGAGCGGACGACCTCGATCAGGTCCTCGTCGCGCTGGATGTATGCCGACAGGGTGGCCGCCACGGTGTTGGTGGTGGTTTGGATCCGCTGGTTCTGCTCGTTGGCGGCGTAGCTCTGCCACCGAGCCGCGCCGATGACCGAGGCCGCGACCCCGATCACGAGGACGATCCAGGCGGCCATCGAGCCCCGCCGCCGGCGTCTCTTGCGCTTGTCGCCGCTGATGGGGGGCAACCCGCGCGTGTCGAGGCGCGAGGCCCCGGCCATCGCGGGGTCCGAGATAGGCCGTCGACGGAGCGAGGCGGAGAGTCGCGTGCGGCCGATGTTAGGAGTCGGACCGCCCAAATCCAGGGAATTCGACCCCCCCTAGAGCCCCGCGGAGGACGGGTGGCCCGGCCTACCATCGCGCCCATGAAAGAGAATGGCCGGGACGAGTTGCTGGGAGCGACCGAGGGTGACTCGGGCCTGAGAAGACGACTCGTCTCTCGACGAGATCTCCTCCGAGGGGCCGCCGCCGCCGGCGTCGGGACGGGGTTGGCCATGCTGGCTCCGGGCATGTTGGCCGGTGCCGCCTCCAAGTTTCCGCTCGGGGCCGCCGCCAAGGCCAAGTCCAAGCCGGTGCAGATCACCATGTGGCACTCGATGACCTCGGCCAACCTCACCACCCTCACCAACTTGACCAGTACGTTCAACTCCTCGCAGAGCGACATCAAGGTCAGCCTGGTTGCCCAGACCAGCTACCAGGACACTCAGACCGCGTACACCACGGCGCTCTCGGGCGGCACCTCGGGGTTGCCCGACATCGTGCAGTGGGAGAGCGAGCTGATCCAGCTCCTGATCGACAGCCAGAGCATCGTGCCTGCCGCCGAGGCGGTCGCGGCCGATCACTATTCGTTCAGCGACTTCGTCCCCTCGATGGTCGACTTCTTCAAGGTGGACGGGACGCTGTGGGCGATGCCCTTCAACACCTCTTCCCAGGTCCTCTACTTCGACCAGAACGCCCTCACCAAGGCCGGACTCGATCCCACCAACCCCCCGGCCAGCCTGGCCGAGCTCCGGACGGCGGCCCAGAAGATCGTGTCGAGCGGAACGGCCAAGTACGGGATGAGCCTGAAGCTCGACTACACGAACTTCGAGCTGTGGATGGCCCTCGGAGGCAACACGGTCCTGAACCACAACAACGGCCGGAACGGCCGGGCGACCGCGGTCACCTTCGACAACGGGCCCGGCAAGGCGATCTTCGAGTGGTGGGGTGGCATGCTGTCGGACAATCTGGCCCAGTCGACCTCGTTCACGTCCTTCGACAACCTGCTGGCTATCGGCTCGGGCATCGCCCCGATCACCATTGACACCTCGGCCTCGCTCGGGACAATCATCCAGGTGCTGAGCGGCGGGGAATACCCCAACGTGAAGCTGGGGGTCGCACCGCTCCCGTTGCCGACGGCCAAGCGGGCCAAGAACGGTGGAGCCTTCGTCGGTGGGGCCGGCCTCTACATGGTGAAGAAGCCCACGCCAGACACGATCGACGCCTCGTGGCAGTACATCAAGTTCCTGGACACCCCCCAGTCCCAGGCCACCTGGGCCGCCGGGACCGGGTACGTGCCGATCCGCAAGTCGGCCATTCCCCTCTCGCCGCTTGCCCAGACCTGGGCGGCCCAACCCGAGTTCAAGGTGGCCTACGACCAACTGCTGGCCAGCCCGGCCAACCCGGCCACCGCCGGCCCGGTCACCGGGGCCGACCCCCAGCTGGGCCCGGTGGACCTCAACAACGCGTTGCAGTCGCTCTCCTCGGGGACGTCACCGACCGCGGCCCTGGCCAACGCGGCCTCCGCCGCCAACGCCGCCATCGCCTCCTACAACGAACGCGTCTGAGGCGGACCGCGGAGCTTCGAGCGAAGCGTCACGTCGGTGACCCCCCGCATGATTCGCCGGGTCCGCGAGGCCGCGCTCGGCTATCTGCTGATCCTGCCGGCCGTGGCCGCGTTCGGGCTGTTCGTCTTCTACCCCCTGGTGAAGACCGCCTATCTCGGCTTCTTCCTGGCTCCGCCGACGCCGAACCTGCCCTCGCACTACGTCGGCTTCCAGCAGTACTCCCAGGTGCTCGGTTCCTCGGAGTTCCGCGACGACCTCGGTCGCACCGTCTTCTTCGTCCTGTTGACGGTGCCGATCGGGATCATCATCGGCCTGGCCCTGGCCAACCTGGCCCAGAAGAAGGTGCGGGGGATCGGCGCCTTCCGGACGATCTTCTCGTCGACCGTCGCGACCTCGACCGCGGTGGCGTCGGTGGTGTTCTTCACCCTGCTCAATCCCCAGGTGGGCCTGCTCAGCTACCTGTTCGGGAAGGAGGGCGGCAACGGGATCCTGCAGGACCCGAGCTGGGCCCTGCCGGCCATCGCCATGGTCACGATCTGGGCCAACATCGGTTTCACCTTCATCTTGATGAGCGCGGCGCTCCAGTCGCTGCCCGAAGACGTCCTCGAGGCGTCCAAGGTCGACGGGGCCTCCAACGCGGTGCGCTTCCGCCAGATCACGCTGCCCTTGCTGTCCCCGATCATCTTCTTCGCCGCGATCATCGGGGTGATCTCGGGGTTCCAGGCGTTCGGCCAGATCGACATCCTGACCCAGGGCGGGCCGAACCACGCCACGTTGGTCCTGATCTACGACCTCTACCAACAGGCGTTCCAGTTCAACAACCCCGGGTACGCGGCCGTGCTGTCGGTGGCGCTGTTCTTCATCCTGCTCTTGTTGACGTTCGTGCAATTCTGGTTCTTCCAGCGTCGGGTCAGCTATGGCAACTGACTCGGCCACCGCAGCCGTCGCGGCCAAACGCACCCGACGCGGTCGGTTGGTGGTGCGATACCTCGTCTTGATCCTGGCCGCCGCGATCGTCCTGTTCCCGATCTACATCACGTTGGTCGACGCCCTGCTCTCTCCCCAGCAGGTGGTCACGAGGCCACCGACGCTGTTCCCGCTCACCCCGCACTGGGGCACGTTCTCCACCGCGTTCAAAGAGGGTGATCTCGGCGTCTACCTGCGCAACAGCGTGATCGTGACGCTCGCGATCACGGCGGCCGAACTGCTCACCTCACTGTTGGCCGCCTACGCCTTCGTGTTCATGCGGTTCCCCGGACGAAGGATCCTCTTCTTCGCCTGCCTGGCCACGCTCATGGTGCCGTTCGAGGCGACGATCATCCCGAACTACCAGACCATCCTCAAGATCGGACTGGTCAACACCTACCCGGCGTTGGTGTTGCCCTTCCTCGCCAGCGGCGTCGGCATCTTCTTGTTCAGGCAGGCGTTCATGAACTTCCCCCACGAGATCCAGGACGCGGCGCGCCTGGACGGTTGCGGGCA
>Ga0302325_10006599_pt1 | contig 26006 bp, 22 predicted proteins | sample Palsa_T0_2_FD_201948 | JGI IMG/M metagenome (GOLD analysis project Ga0302325, IMG submission 201948) | Peat permafrost microbial communities from Stordalen Mire near Abisko, Sweden - Palsa_T0_2 | ecosystem: Environmental > Terrestrial > Soil > Palsa > Peat permafrost | place: Sweden: Abisko... | reverse complement strand
CGAACGCGGGCGCGGGCGCGGGCGCGAGGGCGGGCGCGGGCGCGGGGATGGGCGCGCACGCGGGCACGGCGAGGGCGGCGGACGCGAGCCACCACAGAAGGGGCTGCGCTGGGCGGGCCGTCACTGGGCACCCTGCGACGACGCTTCGACGATCTCGTCGCGGACGCCGCGGAGTGCGTTCGCGAAGGCGCGGGCGTCCTGGAACCTGTCGGCGGGCTGCAGGGCCATGGCCTTCTCGATGACGTCGCGCCAGGTCGGGGGAATCAAGGCGGCAGATTTGTGGACGCTCGAGTCGAGGCGCGGCGAGTCGGTCGTACGAACGAGGCCGCTCGCGGAGCGGGGCGGCGGCGGCTCCCCGACGAGGCACTCGTAGAGGACGGCGCCGAGCGAGAAGAGGTCGCTCCGCCCGTCGACGTCCGGGCTGCCAACCTCCTGCTCGGGCGCCATGTACCCTGTCGTGCCGAGCGGCCCGCCGGTGTTGGTGATGCGGGTCTCTTCCCACTCGACTCGCGCGATGCCGAAGTCGAGCAGCTTGACCCGCTCGGGCCCGGCCGGTTCGTCGCGGTCGACGGCGAGGTAGATGTTGGACGGCTTGACGTCGCGGTGAACGACGCCGGCGGCGTGCACCGCAGCGAGGGCGTCGCAAAGTTGCATCGCGATGGGGAGCAGCTCGCGGGTCGTCAGCCGTCCCTTGGACGCGAGGCGGCCGGCCAGCGAATCGCCGGGCAGGAGCTCCATCACGAGGTATGCCGTGCCGTCGGGCAGGTACCCGTGGTCGATGACCTCGACGACGTTCGGGTGCCACGACAGGCCGAGGGCCTCGGCCTCTCGGCGCAGGCGGTCGCTGGCGACGGCTTCGTGGGCGGCGGCGGCGCGCAGCAGTTTGATGGCGACGGGCAGGCCGTCCGAGATCCGCGCGGCTTCGTAGATGACGCCCGTGGCGCCGGAGCCCATGCGGCGAAGAATGCGGTACTGACCGGCCACGACCGAGCCTTCGAGGCTTCCGCCGGCTCCGCCCTCGTGCGACTCGCGCAGCGACAGGCTGCGCTCGAGCGCGTGCACCCTCGCCTGCTGGGCATGGTTCTCGGCCCGCCGCAGGATGTCGCGCGCGCGCATGACACCGGCCAGACCTCCGGTGGCCGCGCCGAAGAGCGCAAAAAGGGCGGACAGCTCGGGCGCGCCTTGGTGTAGCGCAAGGGGCACGAGCCCCACGGCGAGGCCGATGGCCGCGCCGATCGCGCCGTTCGTCGTCGCGTCCGACACCGGCCAGGAGACCTCGAACTCCTGGACGAAGGACGTGGACCGGCCCTCGGCGTCCGCAATGGGACGGGCGACGGCGTTGGGGTAGCCGAAGAGGGCGGGGACGGCCGCGAGCTCGGCGACGCGGCCGGCGCGGAGCAGTCCGTCCTGCTCGAGGGCGGGGTCGTGGACGATCGTGACGCGGCCGCGCCACGACCCCCGCCGCGTCGCGATCGTCTCCCATCGCGTGGTGCGTCCGTACTGGCTGTCGGCGGCATCGAGGCGGGCAAAGGCCTCCGCTGGCTCGGTCGTGCCTCGAAGGACGCGCACCCAAACGCCGAGGCAGTCGGGAGCGACGAGGTGCTTGGAGGCGCGCGAAATGGCGTCGCGCGAGGTCATGTCGGCGAACGAGGCGAGGGCGCGGTGCAGGGTCGGCAGGGGCAGCAGGTGCGTCTCGTCTTCGAGGTCGTCGCGGATCATGCGGATCCCGCGCAGCCATGCGTCGGCGGCGGCGGCGCCCTTCTCCGCCGAGAGCGTCCGCAGCAAGGCCTTGAGCAGGGCCATCGTCGTCTGGCCCGTCGGGAAGCTCCGGCGGTTCATCGGGACGGACGTGGACATGCAGAGGCTACCGGGGTCCATGCTATCGCAAGGACAGGACGATGGATCCGGGGGATGCGCGACGGGTGCCGGAGGCCCGTCCGGGCGAGCAGCCGGCGGACCCGCGGCACGACGCGCTGCGGCGAGCGATTGCGAAGGCGATTGCGAAGATCGAGCGGCGCGCGACGGCGGTAGAGGGGGATCTCGCCGAGGGCGAGCGAGCGGCGGCGGCCTCGGAACGCGCGCGCTTGTTCGTGGCGGAGGCGGCACGCGCGCCACGCGGCGCCACCCGGCTCGTCGTAGACGACTGGTCGACGGGGACGGCGCAGAAGATCGAGATGGCGGTGGACCCGGCAAAGGGCGCCAAGGACCAGGTCGAGGCCGTGTTCCGTAGAGCTCGCCGGATGAAGGACGGCCGGGCGGTGGCGCAAGCACGCCTCGCGCAGGCCACCAAGGCGCTCGGCACGCTCCGGGCCATCGCGACGGCGCTGGCGACGTTGGGGGCCGAGTTGGACCTGGCGGCGCTCGAGGCCCAGGCGACGGCCGCGGCGCCGCGGGATTTCAAGCTCTCGGCGGCGGGGGCGGCCGCACCGGCGCGGCGGCGCGCAGCCCAGGAGCCGGCCCCACCTTTCCGCTCGTTCACGAGCGCCGACGGCGCCCCAATCCTCGTGGGACGCGGCGCGGCGCACAACGACACGCTCACGTTCCGCGTGGCCCGCCCGCGCGATCTCTGGCTGCACGCGAAGGGCCGGCCGGGCGCCCACGTGGTCGTGCGTCTCGCGAAGGGCCGTACGTGCACATCCGAGGCGCTCGTCGACGCAGCGCACCTGGCCGCCCACTTCTCGGACGCGCGCGACGAGACGCTGGTGGAGATTCAGTACGTCCAGCGCCGCTACGTACGAAAACCGAGGGGCAGCGCGCCGGGGGCCGTGGTCGCGGACCGCGAGAAGGTCATCGTGCTGCGCAAGCAAGACGCGGTGCTCCGCAGGCTACTCGATGGCGAGCGCGGGGGATGAAACGGGAGGGCTCAGGCGCTATGGGCTCGAAGGAAGGAGCCGAGCTTGGCGATGGCGTCCTGCCCCTCCGGGAGCATCGCGGCGAAGGCCTGGAAGACGTGGACCATCTCGGGCCACACTTCGCAGTGCACGTCGACTCCCGCTTGGCGGGCGCGCGCGGCGAAGCGGAGTGTGTCGTCGAGGAGAATCTCGGCGTCGCCCACTTGCATGTAGAGCGGCGGCAACCCGCGGAGGTCTCCGTAGAGGGGAGACGCGCGCGGGTCGCGAGCGTCCCAACCGGCGAGGTAGGCATCGGCCGTCGGGATCATCAAGTGCGGCGCAAGGTAGCGCTCCACCGCGCGGCGCGTCGTGTGCGACGCCCCGGTGCACGCCAGATCCGTCCAGGCCGACATCGTCGCGGCCGCGTCGACCCGGATGCGCCCGCGCGTCTCGAGCAGCGCCGACAAGCCTAGCCCCGCCCCGGCCGAATCGCCGACGACGAAGAGCCTGCGCGCGTCCGAGAACCCTCCGCTCGGCCCGATCTGAGCCGCGTACTCGAGCGCAGCGATGGCGTCCTCCAGCGCGGCCGGGAAGGGATTCTCGGGGGCAAGGCGGTAGTCGACGATGATCCCCGCGCACCCCGCCGCTTGCGCGATTCGGGCGGCCATCGCGCGATGCGTGTGCGCCGACCCTCCCACGTAGCCGCCGCCGTGCAAATAGAGCATCCGCGCGGACGGGTCGGCCTCCTCCGGGAGGAGCCAGTCCACCACGCACCCCGACACCTCCGTGCGTAGCACCGTGATGCCGGCGGGAACCCGCGCCGCCATCGCCGTCAAGAAGTTGCGCCAGCGCGGGATGTCGAGCGGCGCACCCTCCGGCTGCTGGGTCATGCGAAGCATGGGCAGGATGCGGGCGAGCCCGGCAGAGACCATGATCACGATCTTTAGCGCAGTCGGTGGCATCGACGCGACCACGACCCGCGCCTCCACCTCGAACGCGCTATCTTCACGGAGGCTCGTGAACCCCATCCCCGCGCGCCTCGCGGACGTCGTCGGCCGCTTTCTCGGGAAGGTCGAGATCGTCCTCGCCGGGGCCGACGAGGACTTGCGCGCCGGCGAGCGCGCCCTCGTCGAGGGCGACGCCATGGCCGCGCGCGCGGCGGCGCACCGCGTCCTCGAGCAGGCCCCAGGCTCTCCCCTCGCCCTGGCGCTCCTCGCCGACGCCTGCGACGCGGCACACCTCGACGCAGAGCTCGCGCTGACGCTGGAGGAGCTCGCGCACCGCGCACCGGGCCGGGCCGAGGTGTGGGTGCGTCTCGCCCGGGCGCGCGCCGCCACGGGCGCTGCGCCCGAGGAGATCGCCGACGCCTTCACGAATGCTCTCGCCACGGCCGAATCGGGCAGCGACGAGCGCTTCGCAGCGCTGCTGGGCGTCGCCGATCTCGACCTCGCGCGGGGGGACGGGGCGCGGGCCGAGCTCTGGCTGGAGCGGGCCGCGCCCAGTCCACGGGCCGGGCCGGCGGACGTGGAGAAACGGCACGCCGTCGAGGTGCGGTGGGCGGAAGCCTGTCTGTTGCGGGGCGACGCGGCCGGGGCGAAGGCAAGGCTCGATCGGGTCGCGGCCACGACCCTCGATGGCCGCGCAGCCCTGGTCCGCGGGCGCGCGCTCACGGCCCTCGGAGACTCGGAGGCGTTCGGCCCGCTGGTACGCGCGTTCGTGCTCGACGCGCCTGGAGCGTCCGAGGCGCTCGCCTCGGCCCTCGCGAGCTTGCCGGCCGACGCGCAGACGCGCACCCAAGTTCGTTCGGTGGTGGACGCCAAGGGGGAACAGGGTGAGGCCCGGTGGCGCGCGGCGTTCGCGCGAGCAGAAGGGGCCCGCGGGGCGGCGCGGCGGGCATTGCGCGAGGCCGTCGAAGGGGGGGACGTCGCCGCCGCGAGGCCGCTGCTCGAGACGGCCATCGAGGACCGCGACGCCGACGCCCTGGCGGTCGCCCTCGAGACGATGGCGCAGGAGAACGCCGATGCGCGGCCCGATCCCCTCGTGGAGGACGCGCGCCTGCTCGCCGGCGCCTTTCCTCTCGCAGAGCGCGGGGCCGCCGCCCTCGATGCGGTTGCGGCAGCGACCCACCCTCGCCTTCTTCCGTGGGCCGAGGGGCTCGCTGTCTCCATCGCGGACGCCTGGATTCCGCGGCACGGCGCGGCCGACTGGCCGGCCGTGCTCGCGCGCCTGAACATGCGCGCCCACGGCGTTGGCGATCGGCTCGCCTCCGCGCGGATCGACGATCTCGCGGCGGAGCGATCGCGGCCCGTCCGGCTCGCGGTGGTCGGCGAGTTCAACGCAGGCAAGAGCACCTTCATCAACGCGCTGATCGGGGCGGACGTGGCGCCGACGGGTGTCTTGCCGACGACGGCGACGCTTCACCACCTGCGCTGGGCGCCCGACCCCTTCGCGCGGATCCTGTTCGCTCCCGGCATAGAGCCGCCCGAGAGGATCCTCGCGCTCGGCGATCTGCGCGGCGCGCTGGCGACCATCGAGGCCCGGACCATTCGCCGCGTCGAGCTGCGGCTGCCGCTCGCCGCGCTCGTCAACGTCGAGGTCCTCGATACGCCCGGCTACAACGCGCCGGATCCGCGGCACGCCGAGATCGCGCGCGCAGCCTTCGACGAGTGCGACATCGCGTTCTGGCTCGTCGACGCCACGCAGCCCATGAAGCAGAGCGAGCGCGCGGTGCTCGAGGAGGCGGCCGGTACCAGGGTTCCGGTGCAGGTCCTCGTCAACAAGGCCGACCGCCTGGGCGCCGCGGACCTGACCCGCGTGATGGCGACCGTCGAGGCCGCGATCGGCGCGACGCGCGTGGACTCGTGGGGCCCTCCGCTGCCGCTCTCGGCGAAGTCGGCCCTGGCGGCGCGGGCGGGGGGGACTGCCGCCGCCGCGGACGCTGGCCGGCTGGCAGACTCGAACTGGCCCGCGGTCGAGAGGCTGCTCGCCGAGCAGATCGTCGGGCGCAGCGCCGAGCTGAAGGAGCGCGCGCTCCGCCGACGGGCGGCGGACGTCGTCGACAGGCTGACGCGGGCTTGGTCCGAGCAGGCGACGCAGGAGCAGGACGAGGCGCGGCGGCACGCCGACCGGGTGCGCAACGCGGCGCAGGCCGTCGCCCGGATCGATCGGGGCGGGGCCGAGGTCACGGCGCGCCTCGCGGCGGCGCTCGAGGGGCCGGCGCGAGCCTGGGCGGACGACGTCGATCGCGTGTTCGCGGGGCGCGACCGGGCCGCGGCCGCGCACGACGCGGCGCTCGCGCGCTACAGGGTCGACCGGGCGGTGTCGACGATCGGTCCCGCCCTATCGCGCGCGATCGCCGACCTCGCCCCCGAGGCGGGCGTCACGGCGGCGGACGCTGGTCCTTCGGCGCGCGCGATCGTGCGGGCCGCGGCCGCCAGCGCTCCGGCCGACGCGGCCGCCGCGCTCGCGGTCCTCGTCGACGCGACGGCACGCGCAGCCGTCGGCACGCTGACCGAGCAGCTCAGCGCCGCCGCCGTGGCGCCACCTCCCCCCGGCCGAGCCGCCGGCGTCGTGCGCGAACTCGCCGCCCTCGCGACCATGCTGCAGCGGACCATGACCCCGTCCTGAGTTAGAGTACCGGCGATGGCCTCGCGACGCCCCGCCGTCTGGCTCGTCGCGCTGGCGGCGCTGCTCACGCCCGCGCCGATCGCGCAGGCCGAGATCCTCCACGGGGTGGGCGGCGACTCCGTCAACGTCCAGGCCGACCGCCTCGACATCGACATCCTCGCGGGCGAAGCCACCCTGACGGGCAACGTCACGCTCTCCAAGGGAGACCTCGTCGTGAGCTGCCCGCGCGTCGACTTGCGGTTCGAGCATGCACCGCACGTGACTTGGGCGCGCGGATCGGGCGGCGTGACGGCCGACGTGCGAGGCGTCCACGCGGAGGCCCCGACCGTCGAGGTCGACCTGGCCAAGCAGGTGCTCGACCTCCGAGGGGGGGTCAAGCTGACGCGCGGTCAGGGTTGGCTCACGGCCGACAGCGCGCGCATCGAGATCGCGACGGCCAAGGTCTCGCTCAATCAGGTGAAGGGCGCCATCCCCGTCGCCAAGGGCCCCTAGGTGGACGAACCCGCGGGCGGCGGCGAGCCGCAGCGCACGACACCCCAGGAGCCCGCGCTCCGCGCGTCGGGGCTGCACGTCTCGCGAGGCGGCAAGGCGATCTTGCGGGGCGTCGACCTGGAGGCGCGCGCGGGCGAGGTGCTCGGCGTACTCGGGCCGTCGGGCGCGGGCAAATCGACGCTCTTTCGCGCCCTCGTCGGCGAGGCTCCGCCGGATCGCGGTGTCATCCTGATGGATGGGCGTGACGTCACCCGCTGGCCGCTTTGGCGGCGAGCCCGCGCGGGCGTCGGATACGTGCCCCAAGGACCGAGCGTCCTCTGGGAGCTCACGGTGCGCCAGAACCTCGACGCCTACCGGAAGATAGCCGGCATGCCCGCGATCGACGCCCTCGAGGCCGCGACGCGCATCGGGCTGGAGCACCGGCTCGATGTGCGCGCTGGCGAGCTGTCGTCTGGGGAGAGGCGGCGGCTCGAACTCGCCAGGGCGGTGACGCGCATGCCGCGTGTCCTCGTGTGCGACGAGCCCTTCGCCGGCGTCGACCCGACGGGGGCGCAGCGCCTGGGGGCCCTTCTCTCGGACGTCGCCGCGCACGGGGCCGCCGTCATCCTGGCCGACCACCACGTTGCCGAGGCGCTGCGCGTCTGCTCTCGTGCCGCCCTGCTCCTCGACGGCGACATCGCCGCGATCGCCCCCGCGGGTGAGTTTGCTGCGCACCCTCTCGTACGCGGTCGATATCTGGGCACTTGGGAAGCGTAACGGCCGGCCGCCCGAGGGCCGCCTGGCCCTGGACAGGGCTGCCTCGTCATTTTTTCCGTAAAACGAGCCGAATTCAGCAATGGCACGGAAATGGCTCGCGCCCGACTGCCGCCGGAACCCGGTCGGTGTTAGTGGTTAGGTGAGCCTCGGATGGAGATAAAACAGCAGCTCAAACTCAGTCAGCAGCTGGTGATGACGCCCCAGCTGCAGCAGGCGATCCGGCTCTTGCAGCTGTCGCGGCTCGAGCTCATCGACGAGATTCGCAAGGAACTCGATGCCAACCCCGTCCTCGCCGACGAGGAAATCGACCCCCGGGCCCGTGCCAACGCCGACGGCAAGAACGGCGAGCTTCCCCCGATCGAGCCCCCTGCCCCGGATTCCCCGGCCATGGCGTCGGAGAAGCTCGACGTATCCGACCTGAACAAACGCAGCGAGGAAAAGCGGGTCCAGGAGATCGACTGGGAGCAGTTTCTGGAAAACCGCACCCTGCAGCAGCCTTTGCCGAGCAACCGCGGCGGTTACGACGAGCTGCCCCCGATCGAGCAGAACCTGACGAAGAGCGTGTCGCTCGTCGATCACCTCCGCTGGCAACTGCACCTCAGCGATTTCACGGACGACGAGAAGATGTTTGCCGAGCTCGTCCTCGGCAACCTCGACGACAACGGCTTCCTCGATCTCAAGGGCACCGACCGGGGCAACGGCGAGATGACGCCCGACCTCACCCTGGCCGACCTCGCGCGCGAGGTCCCCATCGACGTCGAGGACGCCGAGTGCGTCCTGCACGACATGCAGGAGTGGGAGCCCGTCGGGGTCTGCTCGCGCTCGCTCCAGGAATGCCTCCACGTGCAGGCCACTGTCTTCAACTACGACGACCTCGAGCTGCAGGTCATCGACAAGCACCTCGGGAACCTCGAAAAGCACAACTACCAGGCGATCGCGCGCGACCTGAAGGTGACGGTCGAAGAGGTGTACGAGGCCGTCAAGCAGATCCAAAAGCTCGAGAGCCGCCCGGCCCGCAATTTCACCGACACCGACGACAAGACGATCGCCATCACGCCGGACGTGTACGTGATCAAGGACGGCGACAAGTTCGTCGTGACGGACAACGATCGGGGCGTCCAGCGGCTCTACATCAACGAGTCGCTCACCAAGCAACTCCTGAAGGACCCTCAGGCCAAGGAGTTCATCGGCGAGAAACTCCGCAACGCCCAGTGGCTGATTCGCGCGATCGAGCAGCGGCGCAAGACGATCATCCGCGTCACCGAGTGCATCGTCGAGAAGCAGCGCGAGTTCTTCGAGCGCGGCGTCGCCCACTTGAAGCCGATGATCCTGCGCGACGTCGCCGAAGCCGTCGGCATGCACGAGTCGACGATCAGCCGCGTGACGACGAACAAGTACGTGCACACGCCGCAGGGCCTCTTCGAGCTCAAGTACTTCTTCAACTCGTCGATCCGGCGTATGGCCGACGAAGACATCGCCAGCGAAAGCGTCAAGCAGGCGATCAAGAAGATCATCGACGGCGAGGAGAAGGTGAACCCGCTCTCCGATCAACAGATCGTCGAGCTCCTTGCCAATCGCGACGGCATCCAGATTGCTCGTAGAACGGTCGCAAAATACAGAGAAATGCTCGGCATTCTATCGTCGAGCAAGCGCAAGAAGCTCTTCTGAGCCCGTTGCGCGTGGCGTCATGAAACGCGCCCGAAATGGGGCGAGATGGGTGAGAGCGCGCGCTTTGCGTCCTAGCAAATTGATGGTGTCGAGGCGGCGCCCGAGTGTTAATGTTCTGTGACTGGCGCAGGGAACAACGCGCCACGCTTGTCGGTAGGAGCTTCTGAGCTCGATAACCCGCGTTTGAGGAGGCAAGCCCTCATGAACATCTCGATCACGTTTCGCCATATGGACGCGACCGACGCCGTCAAGATCTACGCGACTGAGAAGGTCGGAAAGGTCCAGCGCTTCCTCCGCGGCCCGCTCAAGGGACAAGTGACCCTCAGCTGCCAGCAAGACCGGCTTCACCGTGTCGAGGTCGACATCCATGCCGGGCACGAGCGCTTCCACGCGCACGAGACGAGCGCGGACATGTACACGTCGATCGACAAGGTTTTGGACAAGATCGAGCGCCAGGTTCTCTCGGCGAAGGAAGCCATCACGGGGCGACGCAAGGGGGCCGATCGCGCTGCGGCCCACCTGGCCAGAGACACGTCCAACGAGTGACGCCGGGCCAGAAGCGAGGTCACCCTCGCACGCCGGGCCCACGCGATCCCACGCGATGATGAGCGCTGGCGCTCCCGGCTGACGCAAGATCGCGAACGAAAATCGGGCAGGATCCGCACGGGGGCAGTACGCTCTCGTTCGAGAGTCCAGCCTCGAGCACCGAATGCGATTGTCGGAACTCCTACCTCCCGAACGCGTCGCCATCCACCAACCAGCGAGCGGCGAGCGGCCCCTCGACAAGGCAGGGGTGTTGAGGACGATCGCGCAGATGCTCAGCCAGGGCACCGCGGCCGACACCGCGGCCGTCGAGCGAGTGCTCACCGACCGCGAGCAACTCCAGTCGACGGGGATCGGCGAAGGTGTCGCCATCCCGCACGGCGCGTTGCCCCAGCTCGACTCGCAGCACGCGAGCCTGCTCATCGTGCCCGAGGGCGTGGACTTCGCGGCCATCGACGGCCAGTTGGTGAACATCGTGTTCGCCGTCCTCGGCCCCAAGCGCGCCACGGGCGAGCACCTGAAGACGCTCGCCCGCGTGTCGCGGATCCTACGAAACAAGGCATTTCGCGATCGGCTCGTCGCGGCCCCCGACGCATTGGCCGCGCATCGTCTCGTCGTCGCCGAGGAAGGGGATCGCACGTGAAGCACGGGGGCGCTTGGGGGGGGTAAGGGCATGCCAGAGGACACCCGGGAAGCCGGCACCCAAAAGGAAACGGTCCCGACGCTGACGGTGAGGCAGCTCGCCGAGGATCCGCTCCTCTCGATCCAGCTTCGCCGTCTGGCAGGCGAAGAAGGGCTCGATCGCCCGCTGCGTCATCCGCGGGTGCAGAAGAACGGGCTGGCGCTGGCCGGTCACTACCACGGCGTCGTCCCCACGCGCGTCCAGCTCCTCGGGGAGACGGAGCTCTCCTACCTCGACTCTCTCACCCCCGACGCGCGGAGCGTCGCGGTGCGCGGGTTTCTCGCGCTGGGGCTCTCGTGCATCGTGGTCACGGGCGGCAAGGACCCGCCGCGCGCGCTCGTGTCTGCGGCCGAAGCCACGAGCACGCCGCTCTTTCTCGCCGACGCTCGGTCGAGCCGATCGATCAACGCCCTGCACGCCTTGCTCGACGACCGCCTCGCGCCGCAGACGCAAGTGCATGGGGTCCTGGTCGACGTCTTCGGCGTCGGCATCCTTTTGCTCGGCAAGAGCGGCATCGGCAAAAGCGAGTGCGCGCTGGAGCTCGTCATGCGCGGACACCGCATCGTCGCCGACGACGTCGTCCGCTGCGAGTGGCGGCCGCCCGGCATCCTTTTCGGACAACCGGCCGAGCTTTTGCGACATCACATCGAGATACGCGGGCTGGGTGTGCTCGACATCAGGGAGCTCTTCGGCGTGACGGCGGTTCGGGAGAAGACCCGCATCGATCTGGCGATCCGCCTGTGCGAGTGGACCGAGCGCGAGGAGTTCGACCGCCTCGGGGTCGAAGAACGCCACTACGTCGTGCTCGACACACAAATCCGCGAGCTGCGTGTACCGGTGAGGCCGGGCCGCAACATGGCGAGCCTCATCGAAATGGCCGCGCGCAACGAGATGCTGAGGCGCGCCGGCCGCCACACCGCGCTCGAGTTTTTGCAGAAGATCGAAGGGCACCTCCAGCCCGCCGACGGCGACGCGGAGGGTCCCGAGACCGCCAAGACGCCGACGGAGAACCGCCCGGCCACGTGGTCGACGCTCGCCCCGAACGCGAGCGGCACGGAGAGTTCGGCCTGGATCCCTGCCGTACGCCCCTCACGCGAGGAGCCCGAGTGAGCGAGCGCGGCCCCGCCCGGCTCGCGGAGTCGCCGTCGGTAAAGCCGGCGGCGCGGCCGGTGGTCGTCGTCGTCACGGGCCTGTCCGGGGCGGGCAAGTCGCAGGCGCTGCACGCGCTCGAGGATCTGGGGTTCTTCTGCGTCGACAACCTGCCGACGCTCCTGGCCCCCCAGGCCGTCGCTCTCTGCGAGCGCGGCGAGATGACCCGCGTCGCCCTCGGCATCGACGTGCGCGTCCGGGCGTTCCTCGGAGAGGTGGAGAACGTCCTTCAGCTCCTCGAGGCCGGCGGGCAGCGCGACCTGCAGGTCCTCTATCTGGACGCGAGCGACGAGACCTTGCTGCGTCGCTTCAGCGAGACGCGCCGCCCGCACCCCCTGTCGGCCGAGGGCGAGGCCAGCGGCGCCGAGGGGGCCCTGGCCGTCCTCGACGGCGTCCGCGTCGAGCGCGAACGCCTCGCCCCCCTGCGCGCGCGGGCGACCCGCGTCATCGACACGACGAACACCAGCGTCCACGAGCTGCGCCGGCACCTCGTCGCGCAGTTTGGTCCGGCGTCCGGCGCGACGGCGCGCATGGTCACGCGCATCGTGTCGTTCGGCTTCAAGTACGGCACGCCCGTCGATGCCGACGTCGTCCTCGACGTACGGTTCCTCGACAACCCCTACTTCGTGCCCGAGCTGCGCCCGCTGAGCGGCCAGGACGCCGCCGTCGCGCGGTTCGTGCTCGGCTCGCCCGAGACGCAGGAGTTCCTGCGGCACGCGCGTTCGCTCATCGAATACATGCTCCCCAAGTGCGAACGCGAGGGCAAGAGCTACCTCACGATCGCCATCGGCTGCACGGGTGGCAGGCACAGATCGGTCACGGTGGCGGACGCGCTCGCCCACGACGTCTCGGCGTCGCTGGGCGCCCCCATCGCGGTCCTTCATAGGGACGTACAGCGCGGCGAGGAACGAAAATGAGCGAGGCGTCCGGCAGCTTCAAGATCATCAACCAGCTTGGCCTGCACGCCCGCGCGGCGACGAAGCTCGTGCAGCTCGCCTCCAAGTTCCCCTGCGACGTCGAGGTGTCCCGGGAGGACCAGAAGGCCAACGGCAAGAGCGTCATGGGCGTGCTGCTGCTGTGCGGATCCAAGGGGACGGTGGTCGACGTCTCCGCGCGCGGCGAGCAGGCCGAGGCGTGCGTCCAGGCCATCGGGCAGCTCATCGCCGACAAGTTCGGGGAACCAAGATGAGCGAGCGCCCCTCCTCGCGGCCGCCGGGCACGCCCGAGACGCTCGTCCCACCGAGCGACACGAGCCACCCGGGCGTCATGCTGCGCGGGATCGCGGGCAGCCCGGGCGTCGCGATCGGGCCTGCGCTGGTCGTCGGCGACACGCGCACCGCGTACGGGCGCCGGCACATCGCCGCCAGCCAGGTCGACGGCGAGATCGAGCGCCTCGGCCGCGCCGTCGAGGACGCGAAGCGTCACCTGCGCGAGGTGAGCGCGCGCATGGCGACCGCGCCCATGGAGACGAGCGCCATCCTCGACGCGTACCTCACGATGGTGGGTGACCCGATGCTCCTCGAGCGGGTCATCAAGAAGATCCGCGAGGAGCGCAAGTGCGCGGAGTGGGCCGTCGTGCAGGCGTGCGAAGAGGTCGGCAAGCTCTTCTCGCCCGCCGACTCGATCGAGCGGGACGCCTACATCGTCGAGCGTAGCCACGACATCGAGTTCATCTGCGATCGTCTCCTTCGCGAGCTCACCGGCGACACGCGCCAGATCGTGCCGAACCTGGGCCAACCGGTCATCGTCATCGCGCGCGATCTTTCCCCGGCCGACACGGCCGGCATGGTGCGCGAACCCGTCATGGGCTTCGTCACCGAGATCGGCACTCGCACGAGCCACACGGCCATCATGGCCCGCGCCCTCGAGATCCCTGCGGTCGTGGGCGTCGCCGACGCCCTCTCGGCCGTTCGCACGGGCGACACCGTCATCGTCGACGGCTTGCGCGGCGAAGTGGTCGTCAACCCGGGCGAGGTCATCATCGAAGAGGCCCGCGAGCGCAGCGCCCGCCACCTCGCGTTCGCCCGCGGCCTCCTCAGCGCGCGCCATCAGCCGTGCGTGACGCGCGACGGCGAGGCCGTGAGCCTCAAGGCCAACGTCGAGCTCCCCGCCGAGGCCATCCTCGCCCTCGACCACGGGGCCGAGGGGATCGGCCTCTATCGAACGGAGTTCATCTACATCGACCGCCGCACGATGCCGACGGAGGACGAACAGTACGAACTTTATCGCGCGGTCGTCGAGGCCGTCGCCCCGCGCCCGGTCACCCTGCGCACCTTCGACATCGGCGGCGACAAGTTCGCGTCGAGCTTCCAGCTCCCCGCCGAGATGAACCCGGCCCTCGGGCTTCGGGCCGTACGGCTCGCGCTCTCGCGACCCGACGTCTTTCTGGTCCAGCTCCGGGCCATGGTGCGGGCGAGCTTCCACGGCGACCTCCGCATCATGGTCCCGATGGTCGCGAGCGTGCAGGAGCTGCGGGAAGTGCGGACCCTGCTCGGCCGCGCGATGCAAGAGGTCGACGTCGCGGGGCACGGTCGAGCCAAGCACATCCCGCTGGGAATGATGATCGAGGTCCCGAGCGCGGTCATCATGGCCGATGTCCTGGCGCGCGAGGCCGAGTTCTTCAGCATCGGGACGAACGATCTCATCCAGTACACGCTCGCCATCGATCGGGGCAACCGGTCGCTCGCACACCTCGCCTCCCCGTTTCACCCCGCCATCCTGCGCATGATCCGGCAGGTCTCGCGCGCGGCGGCGGCCCATGGGGTCCCCGTGGCGCTCTGCGGCGCCATGGCCAGCGACCCGCTGGCGGCCGTCCTGCTCATCGGGCTGGGGTTGCGTGAGCTGTCGATGGAAGCCGCGGCCATCCCCGAGATCAAGGAGGCGATGCGCCGTGTGACGACGGCGGATTGTGAGCGTGCGGCCGAGGGGGCCCTCGCCCTCGACACCGCCGAGGCCGTCGAGGAGCTGATTGCCGGGACGTTCGCCCCCAGCCTGTTCGACCTGCTGACGGGGACGGAGGACGGGGCTTACGCCGCCGAAGCCGGCCTCGCGGTGGAGGTATCGACCGTCACCGACACCTCCTACGACTGAGCCCGCCGCCCCGCATGGCAGCAGCCGTCCAGGGGGCTTGCCGCGTCGTCGAGCGCGAGGGCAATTGACGAGCCATCGTGCGCGCCTATACTGCGCGCCGCTCGATGACCCTCAGCACCGACCAAAAAGCCGATCTCGTCACGAAGTTCCAGACGCACGACCACGACACCGGTTCGCCGGAAGTCCAGATCGCGCTGCTGACGGAGCGCATCACGTACTTGACCGAGCACTTCAAGACGCACGTGAAGGATCACCACTCGCGCCGAGGTCTGCTGCGCATGGTGTCCAAGCGCCGTCGCCTGCTCGACTACCTCAAGCGCGTCAGCCTCGAACGCTATCGCAAAGTGGTCGGCGCGCTGAACCTGCGCAAGTAGGGCGAGTGGCGGGCGCGGCCAAGCGCCTGTACACTCGGCGGCCCAAGGAAGCAGAACAACCTCGAGCCCATCGCACGACCTTTTGCTCTTCGATTCGCGCCCATCAGGGCAGCGCTTTGGCGCGCGCGAACCGAGGATCAAGGGCGGACGGTGCGCTCGCGTCTCGCCGCACGAAGCGGCCCGGCGCGCCTATGGGGCGCGAAAGTCCACCATGTCCCATTTTGTCCGTGAATCGGTCGTCGTCAACGGCAAGCCCCTCATCTTCGAAACTGGTCGACTCGCCAAGCAGGCCGACGGCGCGATCCTCGTCACCTACGGCGAGAGCGTCGTCCTCGTCACCGCCGTCAGCGGCGACGAGCGCCCCGGCATCGACTTTTTCCCCCTGACCTGTGACTACGTCGAGAAGACCTTCGCGGCGGGCAAGATCCCGGGAGGCTTCTTCAAGCGCGAGGGCCGCCAGCGCGACGAAGAGATCCTCACGTCGCGCCTGATGGACCGTCCGTTCCGGCCCCTCTTCCCGGAGGGTTACCGCAACGACACGCAGGTCATCGCGACGGTGCTCTCGAGCGACAAGGAGAACCCGACGGACGTCCTGGCGATGACCGCCGGAGCCGCGGCGCTGCACATCTCCGACATCCCCTGGAGCGGCCCCGTCGTGGCCGTCCGGGTGTCGCGCAACAACGGCGAGTTCATCGCGTTCCCCACGTTCGAGCAGCAGGCGGCCGGAGACATCGACCTCGTCGTCTCGTGCTCCAAGGATGCCATCGTGATGGTCGAGGGCGGGGCCGCCGAGGCCACCGAGAACGACGTCATCGACGCGCTCATGTTCGCGCACTCGACCGCCCAGCCGATCCTCGGGCTGCTCGAGCGGATCCGCGCCGCCGTCGGCAAGCCGAAGCGCGCGTTCGAGCGCAAGGTGCTCGCCGCCGACCTTGCCAAGCAGGTCAAGGACACGTGCGACAAAGACATCCTGACGGCCTCGCTCATCAAAGAGAAGAAGGCTCGCTACGACGCCTACAAGGCGTCCAAGACGAAGATCGTCGAAGCGCTCACGGCGCAGCTCGGCGCCGAGGGCTTCACGAAGATCGAGAAGCTCGTCAAGGCCGAGTTCGAGGAGCGAAAGTACCAGGTCGTCCGCGAATACGTGCTCGGCGAGCGCAAGCGCATCGACGGGCGCGACATGAAGACGATCCGGCCCATCGTCTGCGAGGTCGGCATCTTTCCGCGCACGCACGGGTCGGCGCTGTTCCAGCGCGGCGAGACGCAGGCGGCGGTCGCAGCCACCCTCGGGACGTCGAGCGACGAGCAGAAGATCGACGCGCTGACGGGCGAGCGGTGGAAGCGCTTCATGCTGCACTACAACTTCCCGCCCTACTCGACCGGCGAGACGAAGCCGCTCCGAGGCCCGGGCCGGCGCGAGATCGGCCACGGTGCCCTCGCCGAGCGCGCGCTCGTGCGGATGCTGCCCGATTCCGAGAAGTTCCCCTACGTCATCCGCGTCGTCAGCGAGATCCTCGAGTCGAACGGCAGCTCGTCGATGGCGAGCGTGTGCGGCGGGACGCTGAGCCTCATGGACGCGGGCGTTCCCATCAAAGCGCCGGTCGCGGGCATCGCGATGGGCCTCATCAGCGACGGCCCGCTCACCGATGCCAAGACGCGCGTCGCCATCCTCAGCGACATCCTGGGCGACGAAGACCACCTCGGCGACATGGACTTCAAGGTGTGCGGGACCAAGAAGGGCGTCACCGCGATCCAGATGGACATCAAGATCGAGGGCCTCTCGCGCGACGTCCTGCAGCAGGCCCTCGACCAGGCCCGCGAGGCGCGCCTCTTCATCCTCGATCGCATGCTCGCAACGCTCGCCCAGGCGCGGCCTGACCTCTCCAAGTGGGCGCCGCGGATCACGCAGATCAAGGTCAAGCCCGACCAGATCCGCCTCATCATCGGCCCCGGCGGCAAGACCATCAAGGGCATCATCGACCAGACGGGCGTCGCGATCGACGTCGAGGACGATGGCACCGTCAACATCGCGTCGAGCGACAACGAGGCCGTCAAGAAGGCCCTCGACATCATCAAGGGCCTGACGACGGAACCCGAGGTGGGGGCGGTCTACAAGGGCACCGTGTCGCGCATCGTCGACTTCGGCGCGTTCATCGAGATCCTGCCGGGTACCGACGGCTTGCTGCACGTCTCGGAGATGGCGCACGAGCGCATCGAGCGCGTGACGGACGTCATGAAGGAAGGCGACGCCGTCGAGGTGAAGGTCATCTCGGTCGACCGCGAGGGCAAGATCCGCCTGACCCGCCGCGAGCTGCTCCCCTTCCCCGAGGGACCCGAGGGCGACCGCGCGCGCGAGCGGATCCAGCAAGCACGCGAAGCCGGCCCTCCGCAGCGCAGTGGCGGCGGCGGCGGTCGCGATCGCCGCGACGGCCCGCCCCGAGGACCGCGCAGGTAACGCCAAGAGACGCGCCCGCGAACGACGCAGGCCCTCCAACGGCCCGGACAGCGCCGTCTCGTTGGCCTGCACGCGCGCGTGCACCGCTGACCGATGCCTCGGTCTGGCTCGCACGCGCATGTGCGAGACAGACACGGGCGCGTGCATCGCTGACACACGCATCTGTCTGGCTTGCACAGCAAGCCTTTGAGCTCATCTCGACGGCGGTGCACTAAGGAGAGCCCGGACAGCCCGTCGCGCGGGCGACGAGGACCACGTAGCCCGCGCCTGCCGCGCCGAGCGGAAGCCACGAGGCCGCGGCGAAGCGGTCTGCGACGGTGTCGTCCGAGGCCAGGCGCGCTTCGAGGGTCCGCGCGTACGCGCAGTCGCGCCAGGCTGTCAGGCCTCCCGGCGGCGGATGGAGCGCGTAGAGCAGCAGGACGTCCGGCTCGAGGCTGACCAGCATCGGTCCATCGACGCGCTTCGACGTATGGCCGCCCGGCAGCGAGGCGATCCGCGGATCGGTGACGCCCGCCAGATCGACGATGTCCGCTTCGGTCGCCGCCGAGACCCAGCCGATGTCGAGCGACGCCACTCGGCGCGCGCCGGAGAGCACCGGCCGCGCCGCGGCGATCAGCGCGGCCCGGTCGGCCCCTACGCGCCGCCCATCCGCACCCCCATGCAGGAGCAGTGCGACGCCCACGCCCACCGCGAGCGTGAATCGCGCGGCGACCGCCGCCGGCGCCATCCAGGGCGACGCGAGCGCGCCGGCGTACGCCAGCGACGGCACGATCGGCACCATGAGCCGCGCGTACGGCATCCAGTCGCCCCCGGCCGCCGCGATCGCAGCGACGTGGACGAGCCCCGCCACGGCCAGCGCCATCGCCCGCGGCTCGCGGCGCAGCGCGAGCGGCGCGAAAGCCGCGATGGGCACGAGAGTGACGACGCAGGCCGCGCCGGCGTACGCCAGGCCATGCGCCAGATCGCTCGGCTTGGCGATCACGGCGAGGGGTACGGGGCTGCCCCAGACCGCGGCACGGAGCACCGCGCAGGCCCCGAGCGGCGCCATCGCCAGCAGCGCCGCAGGCAGGGCGCCGGCGAGCGTTGGCTTGCGGGCGAGCGAACATCCCACGGCCAGCGCGAGCGCCCACGGCGCGAGCTCGGGTCGGAGTGACGCGGCGAAGCCGGCGACGAGCGCCGCCGTCCGAGGTCGCAACGAGAGCAGCGCGGCCGCAGTCGCCAGCGCGGTCGCCACCGGAGTCTCCATCCCGCTGAACGCGTACGCGGCCACCGGCACCGAGACGGAGAGAACCCCGAGCGGGGCCGCCCTGCCCCACCACGGCGCGCCCGCCACGCTCCCCGACGCACGACCGAGCGCCGCACCGACGACGACCCAGCAGACGCCCCCCAGCACCTGCGCGCGAGCGAGGACGGCGACCGGCGCGGCGCGCGCGAGGGGCAGGAGCAAGATCGGCCACGGCAGGGGCGTGACGCCGTCGGTGCTCGGCCCCGACACGTTGAACCGCCAGCCGAACCCCTGCGCGAGATGACGCGCATACCGCACGGAGATGAGCGCGTCGTCCACCGTGAACCCACGCATCCAGAGCGCAGGCAAAAGCGCGGCGATCGCGCCGAAGGCCGGCCAGGCAAGGGCCGCTATCAGTGGCCTCGCCCGATGTCCAATCGGCTGCATCCTCCGCCGAAAAGTACGTCCATTCGTTCTCTCCTTCCTACGATTCGTCTTGCGCGGTGCCGCCGACGCCGCCGGTAGCTACCCGTGCGGCGCCATCGCCCGATGCTCCCCGAACGAATGCGCTTCGAGATCGTCGTCGCCCCCAGCCCCCCCAGCCCCGAGTCCCTCGCCCGCGACACCTCCTCGGTGCGCGTGCGACGCGATCGCCGTCCGGCGCGCGAGGTCCTCGACGTCTTCATCGACGGCGCCAACGTCACCGCGCGCGTCCACGAGACGCACGGCGCATTCGTCCTGCGCGACCTCGCCCTCGCGCTCGTCGACCTCGGCCGGCGCCCGCGTTCCAAGACGACCGTGCGGTTTTACGACGAGCCGTGGGAGCTCTGCGTCGAGCGCTTCGGGCGCGCCGCGTGCCTCAGCGTCTACCGGAGCGGCTCCGATCCGCTCGTCGCCGTCTACGACCGCGCGGTGCCGTTCGACGACGTGGTCGCCGCCGCGCACGCGGCCATCGCGGACGTCCTGTCGAGCGGCAAGGCCGACGCAGGGACGCGCATCGAACTGACCTCCGCCGCGGCGCAGCTCGAGGCGATGGGCCCGACCGGCGAGTGCGACGAGCGGCTGCCGGAACTCGTGCCCGTGGCGGTCGAGCCCGAGCGAGACGCCCCCCTTTCGTTCGGCGCCGAGTTTGCCCTGCGCGACGGATCTTCCACCTCGGACCATCGGGGACGGGACGTCGCCGAAGACGCCCGCTCCGCGGCCGGCGAGACGCTCGAGCGGTCGGACATGCACGCGCTCCTCTTCAAGGGGCGCATCCGCGCCGAGATCCGCGGCAAGGCGATCGACCTCGGCGAGGGTCATCCGATCCTCGTCGCGGAGAGGCTCGTCGAGCTCTCTCGCAAGGCGTTCGACGCGTGGGAGCGAGGCCTGGCCTTCCACGCGCGCGGCGAGACGGCGGGCCTCCTGGTCGGGGTACGCCTCTCGGCGTCCGGGGAGCTGGCTCTGACGCTCGGAGACAGCGGGCGAGGACCTCGTCGCGCGGTTCACACGTTCCCTGCCCTGGGCGTCGACGACGTCCTCGAGGCCGCGCTCACCTTCGCGCGCTCCCTCGTCCGCGCCATCCTGCGGCGCGACCGCGGTCAGGCCGCGAACCTCCGGCTCGGGGCGCTCCGCCGGACCCTTCGCGAGTCGAGCGAGGCTCTGAGGCAGGCCTCGCGCGCCGACTCCAAGGTGAACCCGTCGCCCGAGCCGTATCGCGCCTTCGCCGCGGCCCTCGACGAGACGATGGGCCCACCGGCGCCGGCACCGCCCGTGACGCGGCTGCGGTACGCACCGCGATGGCGCGCCATCGTCCCCGGGATCGACCTGCGTGCGACGTACCTCTGCGGGGACCGTCTCGTCGTCGGCGCCGCGACCGAAATGTGGGCGCTCGACCGGGCCAGTGGACGCGTGCTCTGGCGAGCCGACGTGGCCAAAGGCACGAGCGTCGTCACGCCGGGGGGCATCGCCCGCCTCGCGCCGGACGGCCGCTTCTCCGTCCACGATTTCGGCTCGGGCCGCCCCACGCTAGAGACGCGGATCGCGCCGCGCGTCGGCGGACCGGTCGCCGGCGCCGTCGTGCACTTGCCCGGACTCCCCAAGCTCATCGTGGTCACCGAGGGAGAGCACCACCTCGTCGCCATCGACCTGACGACCGGCGAACCGCGGTGGAGATGGTCGTGGGGGCGCGCACGAGGCCCCGTGCGTGGAGCCCCGCGCATGAAGCGGGCTGGCAGGCTCGCCTACTTCACGTGCGGCGACGGCGCGCTCACGGCCCTGGACGTGATGACCGGCGCCGTCGTCTGGCGCCTGCGCGACCGCCTACGCTTTCGCACGCCGCCCGCCGTCGCGTCGGACGCCATCTTCGTCGTCTCCGGGGGCGCCCACGGCGTCGCGCACCTGTACTGCATCGACGCGTACTCCGGCCTCGTGCGCTGGACCAGGCCGATCGCCGACGCCAGCGCGCCGTGCACCATCGAAGGCGCGCCGCTCGTGGCACCCCACGCCGTCGCCGTCGCGGTGCGGCAAAAGAGCGGGCTAGCCCTCGCGACCTTCTCGCGCGAAGACGGCACGCCCATCGGAGCGTCCGAACGGGCCATCGCCCCGCGCGGCACGTCCTGGCTCGCGGTCGACGACGCGTTCATCGGCAACGCCCCGACGGGAGAGCTCGTCGCGGTGGACGCCGCCGGGGGCCACTTGCGGTGGCGCCACGTCCTCGGACCCCGGCCCCTCGAGGCCGATCTGCCCCGCCGGCTCGAGCCCGTCTTGCGGTGCGGCGCGCTCTTCGTACCGTGCTCTCTGATGGGCGGCGCCTCCAGCGCGGAGCGCGAAAGGTCGTCGGACGACGCGCACGAGCGCGGCGCCGTCGCAGGGATCAGTATCGTCCGGCCCTCGGACGGCGCCCTGATCGGCACGATCGCCCCGAGCCACGCCATCCCGGACATGCTCCGCGTCGACGAGCGCTGCGACGTCTACATCGCGGAAGACAGCGGCCACCTCGTCGCCTTCGGAGCCCTGCCGCGCCTTTCGCTCGTGAGGGCCTGACGCACCCGCGGCCCCTCGCGCAGGGCGGCCGCGGGGGGTATATTGAGAGGGCGTGGTGGACTCTCAGACGTGCGTCACTTGCGGCAAGCGCGCCCCGGAGACGGAGACGAACTACACGCTCATCAGCGCCCAGTTCGGGTGGCGGCTGACGAGGTTCAAGGGGCCCGACGGGTCGATTGTCCTCGAATGGCGATGTCCTCCGTGCTGGCGCGAGTTCAAGCGCGTGCGGACCAACGGCTCTGCGGCGGTATCCGCAAGCGTGCCGGCGCCGAGCGCCAGTTCGTCGTCGTGGCCCCCGACTGCCGCCGCCGCCCCCGCGTCCTCCGCTGCGCCTACGACGGCCACCTCGGGCACCGGGCCTCCCCGAACGACGCGCCGCAGCACGCGCTGAGGGCGGGACGGGGGACATCGAAACGACCGGGACACGCCGCCCTCACGGGCGGAGGGTCACGAGCGCGCTCTTGAGGTGCCGCTCCCCCCCCGGTCCGGCGGGGAAATCAAGGTCTTCGGCGAGGTCCTTGATCTGCACGACGTCGCGTCCCGCGCCTCGTGCTGCTTCGAAGAGCAAGCGGCGGAACCGAGCTTGCGTGATCTTCCGGTGGTTGGTGCAGGCCAGCAGACGACCGCCCGGCGAAAGGACCGCGAGCGCCGACGCGGCCAGGTCTTCGTAGTCCGTGTCGGCCACGAACCGACCGTGCTTCGTGGACGAGTAGCTGGGCGGGTCCAGCACGACGAGGTCGAAGCGATCGCGCTGGCGCGCCGTGGAGGCCAGCCACGCGAACGCGTCGACGGCGACGAAAGAGTGGTCGCCCGCTGGGCCGTTGGCTCGTGCGAGGGCCGCGGCGAGGTTGGCCTTGCCGCGTTCGAGGGCCGCCACCGAGGCGTCGACGCTGACGGTGCGACGCGCGCCGCCCGTCGCCGCAACGGCGCTGAAGGCGCACGTGTATGCGAAGAGGTTTGCAACGGCCTTGCCCTCGGCAAGCCCCCGCACGCGGCGCCGGTTCGCTCTCTGGTCCAGAAAGAGCCCCGTCGACAGGCCGTCGCCGAGGCGCACGAGCAGCGGCACCCCCTCTTCGACGATCGTCAACTCGTCGGGGGCGGCGTTGCCTCGCGATGGGGCGCGAGGCGCGATGTCGTCCCGGCGTGGATCGACCAGCAGGTTGGCCTGCTTGGGGCGGATCTTGAGGTACACCCCGTCGAAGCCGAGCGCGTGCACGCGATCGAGCAGGCCTTCGCGGCGCGCCGCGTCCGCCCAGGGACCGTCCCCGCCGTGGAGCTGCACGACCGCCCAGTCGGCGTAGACGTCGACGGCGAGCTTCGGGAGGGCGTCGCCGTCTTCGTTGACGAGCCGAAACGCGGTCGTGGCGCGCGGTCCGTCGGCCGCGCGTGCGAGGGCCCAGCGCCGTTCGAGCGCACGTTCGAGCGCGCGCCCCAGCGCTTCGGGGTCGTCGTAGATCCCCTCGCCGAGGTCTCCTCGCGCGAGCCAGCTGCCGAAGTCCGCGGGCGTGGGAGCCTCGAAGCGCAGGGCCGCCCCGGTCCGCGGGTGATGCAGGCCAAGGGCGCTCGCGTGCAGCATCAAGCGTGGCGCGGCGCCGCCGGCGTACTCGACGTCGCCCGCGACGGGGGCCCCCGCGTGCGCCAGCTGGACCCGGGCCTGGTGCGTCCTGCCCGTCTCGAGGTCGAGCGTCAGGATCGCGCGGGGACCTTGGCGACCCGCGACGTCGACACGCGTGACGGCCTCTTTGGCGCCCGGTGCGCGTCCGCGGACGACGCGCGCACCGCCTTCACGGCTCGGCGCGAGCCAGTCGCGCAAGACGGCCGCCGTGCGCCCGCCCGGCCAGCCCGTCACGCATGCGAGGTACGTCTTTCGGACCTTGCGACCCTCGAATTGAGTCGCAAGGCTGGCGTTGGCCTCGCGACGTCGCGCGAAGACGAGCACACCGCTCGTGTCCCGGTCGAGCCGCTGGTGCACCCCCAAATAGGCATTCTTGCCGCGGGCCTCGAAGTAACTCTTGAGCCGCGTGACGATGTCGTCGGGGCGATCGACGTCCGCCGCCTGCGACGAGACGCCGGCCGGCTTGTCGACGACGAGGATGTCGTCGTCCTCGTACAGGATCCACCTCTCGCGAACATCGGGCCAGACCGAGAGTCGATCCATCTTCGGCGGGGATCCGTTGACAAATGCAGCGTCGACGTTACCTCCAAAAGGGGAGCGCAACGAGCCGCAGCGACACACCTTACCCGTTCATGACGAACCCGGAAGTCATCCGAAGCCGCCTTCTCACCGCGTTCCCCGGGGCCCGCGTCGACGTGACGGACCTGACGGGCACACTGGATCACTTCCAGGCGGTCGTCGTGGCGCGCGAGTTCGACGGAAAGAGCCGCATCGAGCAGCACAAGATGGTGTACGCGGCCCTCGGCGACCTGATGAGCGGCCCGATCCACGCGCTCGCCTTGACGACGCGCCGCCCCAGCGACGACTCCTGACCTCAACCCCGGAGAACCGAGTCCATGATCGATGCCCTCCGCACCCGCCTCGAATCGCTCATCACGAGCCACAAAGTCGTGCTGTTCATGAAGGGCACGAAGCAGTTCCCCGCCTGCGGGTTCTCCAACGCGGTCGTCCAGATCCTGAGCAAGGAGGGCGTCCCGTTCGAGACGTTCAACATCCTGGCCGATCCGGAAGTACGCCAGGGCTTGAAGGAATACTCGAACTGGCCCACCTACCCGCAGCTCTACGTCGACGGAAAGTTCATGGGCGGCTGCGACATCGTGACCGAGATGCACCGCAGCGGGGAGCTCGGCAAAGAGCTCGGCGCGGCTGGCGCCAAGTAAACGCCCTGGCGGGCCGTCACCACTTCAGCCAACCGAAGCGCGTCGCGACGAGGAGGAGCCCGACTGCGAAGGCCACCTCGATGGCCATCGGCAGCGTGCGGCGCAAGAACCGCCACGAGAGCACCAGAGCCACCGCGGCGACGAGGACCACGGGCATCCCGGTGTGATGGGCGATCGCCCGGAGGCCCGACCGCAGCCCCGTCCCCGCCGCAGGCGCCCAGCCGAGCATCCAGCGCGGGTCGAGGGGGTGCGGCGACATCGGTGCGACGCGATCGGACTCGGGCCTCGCTGCCTGGGCCAAGTTTTCGGAGCGCGCCCGACTCGGCACGCTAAGAAGACCAGGCGTCCAAGGTGAGATCGAAGAGCGCGTGGATGGGGCTCGCGGCCCTGACGGTGGCGGCCGCACTCGTGTTCTGGGTGTTCGACGCCCTGCCCTTCCAGGACCTGCCGGCCCACGCCGGCCTCATCGCGCTGCGCCATCGCCTGCCGCACTCGCCCTTCGAGCAGCGCTTTTTCGTCCTCGCGCCGTCGCTTGGCCCGTATTCGCTCTTCCGCTTCCTCGGCGATGCGCTGGTGCAGCCGCTCGGCCCCGTCGGGGCCATCCGCGCGATCGCCACGCTCCCCGTCGTCGCCACCCCCCTGGTCGTGCTCTGGGCGCGGCGGACGCTGCACGGCGACCGATCGACGGCCGGGGGCTACTTCGCGATCGCGCTCGGCTTCGGGTTCATGACGGTCCTGGGCTTCGCGAGCTATCTGCTCGGCATCGCGGCGCTGCTCGCGGTGCTGACTCTGTGGCTGAAGCTCCTCGTCGCGGCCGACCGGGGCGCCGCGGACGCGTGGCGCTGGGAGACCGCGATCGCGTTGGCGGCGCCGGCGCTCTTTCTCGTCCACGGCGACGCGTTCGTTGTCTTCCTCGGCCTCACGGCGGCGTCAGCCTCGTCGACCGGGCAACGCGCCGCGCGCTGGATGCGGCTGCGCGCGCTCGCCCCTGCGGTGACCCTCGCGGCCTGGGTCGCCTGGCGCGAGCGGGCGTCGGCGCTCCCGGTCGGATCGGCGCCCGTGCCGCACGCCGGATTCGTCGCGCACTTTCAGGGTCCCTTCGACAAGCTGACCCTCATCATCACGCCAACGCTCATCACCCGAACGGGCCTCGACGCGATCGTGGCGGTTTTTCTCTGGGGGGTGCTCGGGGCCGCGGCCGTCGCGACGGCCCGCTCGCTGGGAAGACCCCGCCCAGTGCCGCTCGGGGCTTCGG
>Ga0302325_10006598_pt1 | contig 26008 bp, 24 predicted proteins | sample Palsa_T0_2_FD_201948 | JGI IMG/M metagenome (GOLD analysis project Ga0302325, IMG submission 201948) | Peat permafrost microbial communities from Stordalen Mire near Abisko, Sweden - Palsa_T0_2 | ecosystem: Environmental > Terrestrial > Soil > Palsa > Peat permafrost | place: Sweden: Abisko... | reverse complement strand
GCAGCGCGGTCAGCCCGGCCGCGTCGTCGCTGATCCGGCGGCGGGCCAGCAGTTGCCCGCTCTGATCGACGAGGGCGATGTCGTGGTGATCCTCGGCCCAGTCGATGCCGCAGAATACGTCCATCCTCGTGGTCTCCTTTCCGTTGCTGTTCGCTGGTCTAAGCCATGCGGGACACGCGCGCTCCCTAATGGAAGGGCTCGAAGCACCGCCATCCGATTGGCCGTTCGTGACCCCAGCTGCCCGCAGGCCCCGGTCTTGCCCGGGGCTCGGCGGCTCCCGGCGCTGGTGAGAGGTTGCTCCTGCGGGTGGCTCAGACCACGACCACCCTTACCGGCACGTGCAGCGGCTGCCGCGGATTCCGGCCCCAGCGTGTCTCTTACGATTCGGTTACATGAACGGCCGGCCGTTGCCGGGACCCGGATCTCACCCGAGGGGTCATGCCCTGGTGTGCGGAACGGGTTCCCGGCACCAGCCGCACCAGCCAGATCCCGTCCATCTTGGTCGAGGTATCCGGTACCTGGATCGCTAAAGACGTGAGCCTGGCCAGGCAAGGCCCCGCAATCTGCCCGTAGGGCTCCAGCGCCCCGTCGCCTAAGGCGGTGACCTGCCATATGCCCATTAGGTCGCCTACCACCTGATGGCCCAGGCCGGGATGGCCCGGGCGCCGTGGGCGGTCACCACCGTCGTATCCTGCCTACCGGTCCTGGTCCTGGCCATGGGGACCGCGCTGGCGCACATGCTGCGCGCCGACGCCGAGGCCACCGAAACACCGGACAGCCGGACCGGACCACCAGCCGTCCTGCGGTCCCTGTCCTGGTCCTCGCAGGACCAGAACGGACCAGACCGCAGAGGACCACAGGCTGACCGGGACCGGCCCGCGCAGCGGGACCAGAAGGTTCCCGAGCCAGAACCACAGGACGGCCCTGGGATCAGAGGGTCCGGCCCGCGGCCCGCGCATCCGCAGTTGGAGCGGGCCCGCATTGTCGCCCGACGGCTTGCTGCAGCGGGGAGGCCAGTATCACGACGAGCGTTGCGTAGCGGCGGAGTCAGGGGCTCCAACGAGGTTCTGAGCGCTCTAGTGCACGTAATCAATGCCGAGCGAGCAGGTGTGCCGGCGGCGGGCGAAAACATTGACCGGTGAACAGCCCGTGACGATGGAGCAGGCAGCTGATCTGGCCGACTGTCGTCCCGGCTCCGACGTTCGGCGTAATCGAGCGTGTCGCGCTTGGAAAGGCAGTATCAGCTGAGACGCGGGTACTGTCCTGTGATTGGAAGCGGCAGCTCAGGGCATGGTCTTCGGATGCCTGCTTCACTGTTTGCCCGCAAACCCGAGCGCTGCCCGTTCGGGCATTCGCTTGCTCGCGGTAAGCCGCAGAAAATCTCGGGGATGCCGTGCATCTGCGGCCCGGCACGGGAAAGAGCCGAGCACGGCCGGGGCATGGGTCACGTGACACTATGGTGCGGCCTGTGCAGCGACCAGGACCACCGGGACACCGTGTTCTACGAGCCGCCGCATGATCTGGGCCACCGGCCTGTCAGCGGCTGGACGACGCGGCCGGACGCCTGAGCGCTTCGGAGTTTTGCTGGGGCGCTGGTTGATCAGCGGATGTCGTGAGCGTTTCGTGTGTCGGTGTTGTCGATGGCGCGGGTGGCGGCCCAGCTGGCGAGTAGTTTGAGTCCATCGGCCGCGGGGGTGTCGGGGTCAGCGGTGTAGAGATTGAGGCGCAAACCGGGCTCGGAGGGGAGTTCCATGGCCTCGAAGTTGAGGTCGAGTTCGCCGACGGCGGGATGGCGGAGTCGTTTGCGGCCGCTGCGGTGGAATTTGACGTTGTGCGAGGCCCAGTGCTGGCGGAATAGCTCGCTCTGGGTGGAGAGTTCGCCGACGAGGGTGATGAGGTCTTTGTCGTGGGGGTTGCGTCCTGCTTCGAGTCGGAGCATGGCGGCGGCGTCGGTGGCTATCCGGTCGTAGTCGACGAAGAACTCTCGGGCGGCCGGGTCGAGGTAGATGAACCTGGTGGTGTTGGCGGCGCGTTTGGCTGTCGCGCCGGCGGCGGCGGAGTCCAGGACCGGCGAGTAGAGCGCGCGGGCGAGCGGGTTCATGGCGAGGATGTCGTGCCGGGCGTTGCGGATCCAGGCGGGCGCTTCGGTGATCGCGTCGAGGACCTGCTGGATGACGGGGCGGACCGTGGTTGGGCTGGGCCGGGCGCGGCGCGTCGCGGTCGGGCCGGCGGAGCGGGCTAGCACCCGCAAGTGCTCGCGCTCGGCCTCGTCGAGTTGCAGCGCGTTCGCAACACCGTCGAGTACCGCCTCGGAGGCGCCCGCGAGGTCGCCGCGTTCCATCCGGATGTAGTAGTCGATGCTGACTCCTGCGAGTAGCGCGACCTCTTCCCGGCGCAGGCCCTTGACCCGGCGGTTGCCGCCGTAGGCGGGCAGGCCGGCCTGGTCGGGGGTGATCCGTGCCCGCCGGGAGGTGAGGAACTCGCGGACCTGTGCTCGGTTGTCCATGACTCCAAGGTAGGTGACCGGGCTGGAGCCAGGGAGGTACCGCCGTTACCTGTAAGAGCAGACACTCCCACGGGCGCGCGCATGCGCGTTGACTGGTCCTCGTGAGCACAGCAAGTACGGCCGCTCGTCCAGCGCCACCACCCGCATCACCGCAGATGTCGCCTGCGCGTTGACCCCCGCCTTCACTCCTGATTACCTCGACGACGAGAAGGACACGTCATGGACAAGAACCCCAACACCGCCGCGGTGAAGACCCCGTCGTCGAACTTCACCGGCGACGTGTGGATGAACCCGGTGTTCGGCGGCGACGGTATCTCGCGGCTCACCTGCGGCTTCGTCCGGTTCACCCCAGGCGCACGCACCAATTGGCACAACCACGTCAACGGGCAGCTGCTGGTGTGCACTGACGGCATCGGGCTGGTCGGCACCCGCGACGGGACGATCGTCGTGCTGCGCGCCGGTGAGAGCGTGTGGACCCCGGCGGGCCAGGAGCATTTCCACGGCGGCACCGCCGAGAACATGATGTGCCATTACGCGATCCTCGACGCCTCCGGCGCCGGCGAGGCCACGACCTGGCTCGAGCCGGTCACCGACGAGCAGTTCCTGGCCGCGCACCGCACGGCGGGGGTGTAACCGATGGCTCTCAGCGCTGCCGCGAAGAGCCACGACGACCAGCTGTTCGGCGACCGGGTCTCCACTCTGGCGCAGTCGCACCTCACGAACCTGCTTGATGAGGCCGAGGTCGTCCCCGCCGTCAACCAGATCGAGCTGCACCCCTACCTCCAGCAGCCCGAGCTGCAGGCGTTCAATGCCGAGCACGGTATCGTGACGCAAGCCTGGTCACCGATCGGCGGCATCACCTTCTACCGCCAGAGCGGGCACACCAGCACCCTGGAAGACCCGGCCATCGTCAAGATCGCCGAGTCCCGTTCCAAAAGTCCCGCGCAGGTCATGCTGCGCTGGCACCTGCAGGAGGGGCGTTCGGTCATCCCGAAGTCAACCAAGCCCCACCGCAGCGCTGAGAACTTCGATGTCTTCGACTTCGAGCTCACCACCGACGAGGTCGCGGCCATCGACGGGCTCGACACCGGCAAGCGCGGCGGCCCCGAGCCGGACGCCATCACCCTGGAAAGCTTCGGCCGGCCGATCCCGGAGGCCTGACCACAATGACCAGCGACAGCACACCGGACAAGGTCGCCGTCATCACCGGCGCATCGTCCGGCATCGGCGCGGCAACCGCCCGCGCCCTGGCCGCAGACGGCTACCGCGTCGCTCTGCTGGCCCGCCGGCTCGATCGCATCACCACTCTCGCGGACGAAATGGGCCACGGATCCATCGCCATCGAAGCGGACGTCACTGATCGCGACAGCATCGTTGCCGCCGCCGGCCGCGTTCGCCAAGAGCTCGGCACCGCCGGTGCCCTGATCAACAACGCCGGCGTCATGCTGCTCGGTCCGTTCGACTCCGATCAGCGTGCGGACTACCGGCAGATGATCGAAGTCAACCTGCTCGGTGCGATCACCGCCACCGAGGTGTTCCTCGACCAGCTCAAGGACGGCGGCGGCGACATCATCAACATCTCCTCGGTCGCCGGGCGAACCGCCCGATCCGGCAACGGCGTCTACGCAGCGACCAAGTGGGGCATCAACGGCTGGTCCGAGTCACTGCGGCAGGAACTACTGCCCGATATCCGCGTGACGCTCGTCGAGCCAGGTGTCGTGGCCACCGAACTGCCCAGCCACATCACCCACCCCGGCACCAAACAAGGCGTCCAGCAGCTCTACGACAAGGCCGAGGTCACCGCCGAAGACGTCGCCGAGATCATCGCCTTCATCCTCAGCCGTCCGCGCCGCCTGGCCATCAACGAGATCCTGTTGCGGCCAGCCGGGCAACAGTGACGTCCCGCAGGCTGCTGACGAACCGAGAGGACGATGAAGGCACAACCGATGGCCAACCCTGTGCTTGTGCTTCTCCGTCATGGTGAGAGCGAGTGGAACAGAAAGAACCTGTTCGCCGGCTGGGTCGATGTTGATCTATCTTCGGTCGGCGAGCGCGAGGCGCGTCGCGCGGGCGCCCTCCTTCTCGAGCACGACCTGCTTCCGGACGTGCTGCACACCTCGCTGCTCCGCCGCGCGATCCGGACCGCCCAAATAAGCCTCGACGTCGCGGACCGGCACTGGATCCCGGTGCGCCGTTCGTGGCGGCTCAACGAGCGGCACTACGGCGCGCTGCAGGGCAAGAACAGGGTGGCGGTCCGCGCGAAGTTCGGCGATGAGCAGTTCATGCGCTGGCGCCGGTCGTACGACATGCCGCCGCCGCCGTTGCCGGATGACGAGTACAACGCCGCAGCCGACCCCCGGTATGCGGACCTGCTCGAGACGGTGCCGCGCGCCGAGTGCCTCAAGGATGTCGTCGGGCGGCTGCTGCCCTACTGGTACGACGCGATCGTGCCGGACCTGCGCCGGTACGGTGTCGTGCTGGTGGCCGCTCACGGCAACTCGCTGCGTGCCTTGATGAAGCACCTCGACGGGCTGTCTGATGAGGAAGTCGTCACACTCAACGTCCCGACTGGTATCCCGCTCCGTTATGAGCTCGACGACAAGACTATGCACCCGACCCGGCCGGCCGACTACCTCGACCCCGAGGCTGCCGTCGCCGCGATCCAGACCGTCGCCAATCAAGGCAGGACGTAGGCACGCCGACAGGCCGATCGGCGCGGTGCCGCGGGACTGACCCACCCGCCGGCGCGAAGCCTAGAGGACCGTACCGCGCGAATCCGTTCGGTCAGCCGGCCTGCAGGATAAACGTCGAGCTGGCTATGACGCTGTTTGGCTTATTGCCTAGAGCGTCGCTGGTCCTGCCAGCTGGCCAGCGATGGCGTGCTGCTCGCTCGCTGGCGAGTCGTTCTGCCCTCGTCCGGCCGAAATGTCTGATACCGGATTTACAGTGTCAGGCGTGACCGAACCACGCTGCCGCTACGGCGTGACAGTGACCATTGCCGGAGATGGCGGCCGCCTTCGCGATCCCGGCGACTACGCCAGGCGTGCCGGCCTGACCGCTCGACTTCAAGGCGCCATGGGCTGTGTTAGATCGATGCAGTTCGGCAGCGCCGATACATGGGTGCAGGTGTCCCGGGGATCGTGGCCGGCGACGACGGTCGTGCCCGGCTCAGCGGCGATGTCCCGCAGCACCTGGTAGGACCGGAACGTATCGCCCATCCCTTCGAACAGCCGAAACGGCCGGTCGAGCTCCATCTCCTCGTAGTAGTGCATCGCGTCCGACGCGAGCACCACGTCACCGGTACCGGTGCGCACCCGGGTGATCAACTGGCCCGGGGTGTGACCAGGCAGGCGCGTGACGGCGATCCCGGAGAAAAGCTCGGCCGTCTCGTCTACGAGGGAGAGCCGGCCTTCGCGTTCAAGCGCCCGCACGACCTCAAGTTCGTACGGCAGCACCATCGACTGGAGCAGCGCGTGCCTTCCCAGCGGACCGCCCCAGAATTCGTACTCGGCCCGGGCGACGGTAACCGTTGCGTTCGGAAAGGCCCCGAGATTGCCGATGTGGTCGTAGTGCATGTGCGAGATGACGATGTGATCCACTGCAGCCGGGCGCACCCCCAAAGCCGCCAGCAGTTCGAGCGGAGGCACCTCCTGGTAACGTCCCTTTGCCGCTCCGCGCTCCCGGTCGAAACCGCAGTCGACGAGCACGGTGCGGCTCTCGTTGCGGATCAGCCAGAAGTAGTAGTTCATCTGCTGCGGGGCATCCGGTTCTTCGTAGACCTCGAATCGGAGGAACTCCTTCGATTTAGTCGATGCGCGGGTGCCGTAGCGCAGCGCAAAGACGTCATATTCCCCGGTCACGGTTGGGTCCTCCTCACACCTGACTCGCCGTCAGGACTGGTCAGTGGCTCGCCCCGAAGTAAGCTGCGTCAAGCGTCGCCCGATCGTTGAACTCGTCCACCGGCCCGGAGGTGATGATCTTCCCGGCGTCCAGCACAGTGACGTGATCGGCGATCGAGAGGGCCTTCTCGGCGAGCTGCTCGACGAGCAGGACGGTCAGGCCCTCGTCGGCCAGCGTCCGCAGCCGCTGGAACAGGTCATCGACGATTGCCGGAGCCAGGCCGGCCGATGGTTCGTCGAGCAATAGCACCTTCGGACGAGATGCCAGGGCCTGAGCCAGGGCCACCATCTGCTGCTGCCCGCCGGATAGGCCGCCCGCACGCTCATCGCGTCGCTCGACGAGAATCGGGAAGTCACTCATGATCTTCGCGCACCATTCGGAGCGCTCCGAGCGTGACATGCGAACGCTGTAGCTGCCGAGCAGGATGTTCTGCCAGACCGTGCGCTGCCGGAAGATCCGCTTGCCTTCTTGGACCAGGCAGATGCCCGACGCAGCACGGCGGTAGGGCCGGGCGTGGCCGACCGGATGATCCTCCAGCAGCACCGATCCGGTGGTGACCGGCAGCAGTCCGGCGATGGCCTTCAGCAGGGTCGTCTTGCCCACCCCGTTTCGCCCGAGCACCACCTCGATCGTTCCCGGCGCGATGTCGAGCGAGAGATCGCGCAAGACGCGCAGGTCGCCGTAGCCAGAATCGATGTTTTCCACCCGGAGCAGCGGTTCGGAGCTGAGACCACTGTCCACGGCCGGCGCCCGTGACGGGGCCGCGGCAGCCTGGCCCTCCATGCTGGCCTCGGGCGACTGACCAAGGTAGCTCTCGATCACCTTGGGGTCACGGCGGATCTCCTGCGGAGTCCCGCTAGCCAGGAGCTGACCCAGGTGCAGCACATGGATCTCGTCCGAGATGCTGGCAACGAACCGGAAGTTGTGTTCGATGAGGATGACGGTCGTACCGGCCGCGGCCACCGCCCGCAGGATCTCACCCAGCCGGGCGACCTCGTCCTCGTTCAGGCCTGAGGCCGGTTCGTCGAGCAGGACGACACCGGGCTCACCGCACAAGGCGCGGACGACCTCGACAAGTCGCCGGGTACCCAGCGGCAGCTTGGCCGCCTCGGTGAGCGCCAGGTCGCCGAGCCCGACCTGCTTGAGCAGGGCGGCGGCCCGACGGCGGTCACCGCGCAGCGCTCGCCAGTAGCGAGGAAGCCGCAGGATCGAGTAGGCGAACCCGACATGGTCACGGTAGTAGCCACCGGAGGCCACCACGTCCCGTACGGTGACCCCGGTGGGGATCGACGGGGTCTGGAACGTGCGCCCTACCCCACGGTGCGCGATCTGGTTCGCTCTGAGTGCGGTAACGTCCTTGCCGTCGATTTGGATGACGCCTGCATCGGGGGTGATGTACCCGCAGATGAGGTTGAGCAGCGTGGTCTTGCCCGACCCGTTCGACCCGATCAGAGCGGTTACCCTTTTCGGCTCAGCGTGCAGGGTCACGTCGCGCAGGGCCTTCACGCCGCCGAACGATTTCGAGATGCCCTGGACATCAAGCGGGAAGCCGCGCACTGGCGGGAGCTCTCGTGCCTGCCCAGTCGGGGACTCATCGGTCGGATCCAGGACCACCGGTTCGGGTGCCAGCCACGATGCCACCCGGCGGACGCCGGAGGTGGCCAGCCCGGCTATGCCCTTGCGCAGCAGGACCGCGGCCAGGATGAGGAACAGGCCGTAGGCGATGGGAGCGTAGGTGGCGAACGAGGCCGACTCTTCCGGCCCGATCTGGAGCAGGGCCGCACCTAGGAAGATGCCGTACACGCTCTCCGAGCCGCCGAGCACACTGGCGGCGACGGCTCCGATGCCGAGGGTCAGCGAAAACTGTCCGGGTTGCACGATGAGGGAGACAAAGCCGAACAGGCAGCCGGCTACGCCTGCCGGGAAGGCGCCGAGCGTGTATACGGCCGTCTTCAGTCCGAAGTTCGAGTATCCAAGGGACTGGGCCAGTACCGGCGAGGTGCGCATGACACGGAACACGACACCGTAACGAGACGTGATCAGGTTGCGGTAGCACACGAACCAGAAGACGGTCACCAAGGCTGTCACTTCATACAGACCGACGTTGCCCAGGGCGTGCCCGAAAATCTCGGGATAGGGGATGTTGGTCAGGCCGTTCAGACCGCCGGTGTATTTGCTGAAATCGCTGGCCAGATTGGGAATCAGGATGACCAGGAAGAAGGACGCCATTGCCAGCGACCAGCCGCCTATCCGCAAGGACGGCACGGCGACGATCAGGCCGATGACGGCTGCGGTGAGGCCGCCGATGAGCATCAGGGCAACGATGTCGGTGACCACGCCATGGGCAGCGAGGATCATGGTCAAGTACGCGCCGACCGCGAACATGAAGACTTGGCCGAGCTGGAGTTCGCCCGCGAATCCGAAGCTGAGGTTGACGCCGCTGACGACCAGCGCCAGTACGGCGATCAGGCACGCTTGCTGCAGCCAGTAGGCGTTCTGGTTTACCAGTGGCCACCCCACGGCACAGACCGCCAGAATAAGCGGTACCGCGGTGGTGTACTTGTTACCGCGCAGCAGGCTGGCCGCCGCCTCCCGCCACGTGGACACGCTAGGGTCGTGCGCGCCGGTCTTGTTCATGACTTCTCTAGCCATCAGACGATTCTTGCTTTCTGCTGTCCGCCCAGACCTTTGGGCTTCAGCGACAGGGCGACCAGCAACAGCACCAGAACCGCGGTGTTGCCGTAGTTGGCGCCGACGTACCGGGTCGCCAGCGTGGATACGAGGCCCACGACGATGCCTCCGATCAGCCCGCCGACGAAGCTTCCTTCGCCACCGAGCGCCACTGCCACGAATCCCGTCAGGGCCAGCGTGGGCGCGAGGGTCGGATCGGCATAGGTGATAGGCCCGACCAAGACGCCGGCCAGGGCGCCGAACATCCCGGAGAGCGCGAAAGCGATCAGCGAGAATCGGCTCACGTTGATCCCGCGCAACATCGCAGGTTCGATGTCTTCAGCTACCGCCAGGCAGGCCTGCCCTTGCCGCGTCTTGCGAAAGACGAGTTCACAGGCCACGGCGCTTACGACCGCCAGTGCCACAACGGTGATCTCCACCGGCCGCATCAGGATCCCGAAGGCGTGCACAAAACCGCCCGGCCCCACGAACGGGACCAGCAGCGGGATGTAACCCCACTTCACGCCCACCCAGCCGGCTATGGCGGTCGAGGCGCCGACCGTCGTCACGAGGGCACCGGTGCCGACCGTGCCAGTCGCCGCGCGCAGCGGCCGGACGGTGAGGAGTTCGCAAAGAACTCCTAGCACCGTGCCGGCCAGCATCGTCAAGATGACGGCGAGAACGGACGGCAGTTTATTCACCGCCAGGAACTGATAGGTCAGGAAGCTCCCGCCGACCACGATTGCCCCGTGAGCAAAGTTGAACACTCCGGTGGGCAGCATGGCGATCGTGAACCCGGTAGCTATGAGCGCGTAGATCGCTCCAAGAACCAGCCCGCTCCAAATCGTTACCAGCACAGATCGTCTCCTTTCATTGCACCGGCCACAACTAGCTTGTGCACCACGAGGACTTCAGAAGCGCGGCGTCGCCGCAGTTAGGAAAGCGGGGCCAGTTTCGAGTTCGCGATCTTTCCGACCGGGACGACGACGAAGTCGCTGCCCGTCTGGCATGCGTTTTCGTGATCGGCGCCCGTGTAGCAGTACGCCGCGTAATCGGCCAGCGGCGTCGCCGTGCCGTTGGTCAATTTGATGCCTTCGGTGGCCTTGGCCAGCGACGTCGCGCTGAGCGAGCCTGCCGACTTGGCCGCGGCGGCGAACAGCATCATCGAGTCCCAGCCAGATGCCGTCTGATTACACGGCACGGTCGGGTCCTGCGTGGTGGGCGCGTACTTGCTGATGAGCCCAATTGCGGGCAGGTTGCTCGACGGGGCCATGCACGCGAACGCTGTCTCGTAGGTGCTGGACAGCTCGGAGGCCGGAGCCAGTGCCGGGATGTTGAACGACGCTCCGGCCACGTCGAACACGACCGGGACGTTCCAGCCGAGCTGCGCTCGCGCTTGGAGGATGTAGCCGATCGGGGCGCCGAACGCGGCGGCGTAAACCGCCTGGGCACCGCCGCTCTTGAGCTGCGACATCTCTGAGGTGACGCTCACCGCGCTGACCGGGAAGCTCGCCGTCTCGTACTTAATACCGGCCTTCTTGAGGTAAGGCTGGATGTCCGTGGCTTCGTTCGCGGTGAAGTCGAGCTGAGCGGAGAGCACGCCGACGTTCGTGTACTTCTTGCCGGCGAAGAAACTGGCCGGTGCCTCCGTGGTCAGTGACGCGGCGCCGCTCAGCGAGAACTGAGTCGGGCAGCTGGCGGCCGCGACGCAGCCGCTACTGCCATCGTTGATGTCGACCGCGTACAGGCTGTCCCGCTTCACGATCGGGATGAGCGCGGCGACGATCGTGCCCTCTTCTCCCGGGTAGATCATCGAGTACTTCGCCGGGTTCTGCGCCAGTTGCTTGATCACCAGGCTCGTCGCGGTCGCGGCATCGCCTACGTCGTTCAGGATGGTCACCGCGATCTTGCGGTGGAGCACTCCGCCTTGGGCGTTGAGATACGCCGCCCCCGCTTGAACGCCCAGCGCCTCCTGGGTACCGATCGTCTTGTTAGGGCCGGTCTGGTCGGCGACGACCAGCACGTTGATCGTGCCGCCGCTCGCCGCTGCGGTGCTGGCGCTCTTAGTGCTACCGCTGCTAGAACACGCGGCAACGGTGGTGGCCGCGAGTATGACCGCGGTCAGCCCCACCCACTTCTTCTGCCTGGACATCGGCTCCTGTCCCCTACCGTACCGTTGCCGGCGACCGTCTGATGCTGCACAGATCGAAGCTCCGCCCTGGACGGAGCCCGAGGAAGCGCCCGGATCGGCTCGCCGGCTGGATTTTGTACGTATATACGATCAGTAGTTCGCACTAGCGGTCGTTCCGGTAAACGTATGACATGCGCCACATCATGTCAACGGGGTAAAAGGGAGATATCGCATCGATTGCTTCTGATTTTGATCGGATACCAGTACGGTTGATTGCAAGTACGCACGAACGGATCGATTCCCAGCACTCCGCGCAGGAGGGAACGCGATGAGCGACAAGGGACCGCAGCCGGATTCACCGGGCTGCTATCTGCCCCGCTCCGGCTCAGGAGCGTCGACTTTCGTCCTCGTGCATGGCGGCCGGCACGGCGGATGGTGCTGGCGCTCGGTCGCGGCCGTGCTCCGGCAGGCCGGGCACATCGTCTACACACCGACGCTGACCGGGCTGGGTGAACGCGCCCACCTGCTGAGCCCCGCCATCGGCCTGGACACTCACGTCCAGGACCTAGTCGGCGTTTTCGAATACGAGGAGCTGACCGACGTGGTGTTTGTCAGCCACAGCTACGGCGGCATGGTGTGCAGCGGGGCCATGGAGCAAGTTGCCGATCGCGTCCGCCAGTTCGTTCTCGTAGATGCTCACCTGCCCCGCGAGGGCGAGTCGCTGATGGATCTGGTCGCCGCCGGTGTCGAACCCAAGGTCCGGGATATGGTTGCCCGCCAAGGCGAAGGCTGGTTCCTGCCGACGGAAGACGCCAGCTTCTGGGGACTGCAGGACTCAGAGCAGATCGCCTGGGTCAACAGCAAGATCACTCCGCAGCCGTTCAAGACCTATACCGACCCCAGCGGCCCGACAGCCCGGGCCTGGACCCATCCCGGCACCTTCATCGAGTGCCAGCCTTCGATGCACAATCCGGTGGAACTGGCTCGCCTGCACGCGCGCAGCAAGGTCGATCCGGAGTTCGGCTACCGCACCATGGCCGGCGGACACGAGCCGATGGTGACAAACCCGGCCGTGCTCGCGAGCCTGCTCCTCGACGCGGGGGCGACGGCCAGAACGCCACTACGAGGGTCGCGAGAGCCCGCCTGACCATGACTAACGCCAGCACTTCGAGCGATATACCGACCGAACCGGATGAAAGGCTGCCCGCATGATCACAGTTGCCCGAACGCAGATCGCCGACCCGTCCGTACAGGTAGACAGCACGTTCACCGGCGTGGTCTGGCGCGACGGCGTGCTGGCGAAAAGCGACGGCGTCGGGGTGGCCAACGTCCATTTCGCGCCCGGCGCCCGGTCATTCTGGCACGCCCATGACGGCGGCCAGCTGCTGCTGATTGTCGCCGGCCAGGGAATCGTCGCCGACGATGACGAAGCGGTTCTGGTCGGAACCGGCGATACCGTCTGGACCCCGCCGGGAGTGCGTCACTGGCACGGTGCCTCAGGCGAGCGCTACCTAGTGCACACCTCGATCTCTCTGCGCGGCACCACGTGGTATGGCGCGGTGACGGACGAGGAGTACCGCCGGGCTCACTGAGCCCGGCGGCGCTTTACACGTTGAGAACGAGCAGGCGCTCCTCGGTCATCTCGCGCAGGGCGAACTTGGGTCCCTCCCGGCCCGCGCCGCTGTCCTTCACCCCGCCGTAAGGCATCTGGTCCGAGCGCCACCGCGATGTTCCGTTGACGATCACGCCGCCGGTGCGGATCGACCGGAAGGCAGCCAGGCTCAGCTCGAGCGACTTGGTGAAGATGCCGCACTGCAGCCCGTAAGGGCTCGCTGAGATCCGCTCGAAGAGCGGCTCGATCCGCTCATAGCGCGAGACCGTCATGACCGGTCCGAAGATCTCGTCACTGACCGCGTCCATCGCGGCGGTGACCTCGGTCAGCACCGTCGCCTCGTGCAGGGCACCGGCACGCTGTCCGCCGTACGCGATTTTCGCTCCGCCGCCCGCTGCGCGGTCGACGATGGCGGCCACCCTCTCGGCCGCCGGCTCGTCGATCAGGGTGCCGACCTCGGTTTGCGGATCGAGCGGGTCCCCGAACCGGATGCGGGCGACCTCCGCGGTCAGCCGCTGCAGGAATTCGTCGTATACCTGCGCCGCGACGAAGACGTTCTGCACCGACACGCAACTCTGCCCGGCCAGCAGCATGGCGTTGCGCGCGCAGGCCACCGCCGCCGCTGCCAGGTCCGCGTCGTCGTGGACGAACGTCGGGCCGACCCCGCCGAGCTCTAGGGTCACCGGCTTCATGCCCACCGCGCGCCTGATCAGCTTGCCGACCTTGATCGAGCCGGTGAACGTGACGAAGTTGACGCGCGGGTCGGCCACGAGCTGCCCGCCGACGGAGTCCCCGTAGATCGCGTTGATGGCTCCCGCGGGCACCCCGGCTGCCGTCAGCGCTTCGACGAAGAGCCAGGTGCAAAGGGGCGCCTTGGGCGATGGCTTGAGTACCACGGTGTTGCCCCCGGCGAGGGCGGGGCCGATCTTGTGCGCGGCGAGGTTCAACGGCCCGTTGAATGGCGTGATCGCCGCGACGACCCCGACCGGGAACCGCATCGTGAGGGCCAGCTTGCCCGCGCCGATCGCCGATGCGTCCATCGGGATGTGTTCGCCCTGAATGCGCACCGCCTCCTCGGCCGACAGCCGGAACGTGTCTGCGGACCGTTCGACCTCGACGACGCAGTCCCGGATCGCCTTGCCGGTCTCGCGGGCCATCACCCGGCCGATATCCGGGGCTCGCGTCACGAGCTGATCGGCGCAGCTGCGCAGCAGGGCCGCTCGCTCGTAGCCGGGCATGGCCGCCATCGCCGGGGCCGCAGCGACCGCGGCCTCGATGGCCGCGGTGCAGTCCTGCTCACTCGCCAGCGCCATGTAGCCGACCGTGTCGCCGCGGTACGGGTCGACGATCTCCTGCTCGGCACTGCCCTCGCGATACTCGGATCCGATGCGGGCCACGGCCCGGATCGGGGCATCCTGATCTACCTCGGTCACTATGACTCCTGATTCTGTTCGCCGCCCGGACGCATCCGGCGTGTTCTTATATCGGTACGTGGTCTGTGATCCAGCGCTGCAGGCAGGACGCGATCTCCAGGTTGTTGCGCTCGAGCATCATCATGTGCCCGTTGCCGCGCAGCCCGAGATCGGCGAGCCGCACGAAGTCGTGGTCGACTCCCGCCTGGCGCAGAAAGCGCGACGTCGCGTGGTCGTAGGGAGCGTGGTAGGAGGCTTCGCCGGAGACGAGCAGGATCGGGATCCCGCGAAGATGAGGCAGCGTGCGCGCTGGCGCGGCCTGCAGCCAGCACGCGGCCAGGCCGGGACCGTCCGGCGCCGGCTGGCGGACGAAACGCAGTTCGGTCTCGTCGGCGGTCGACGGGTCGAACGTCAGCGGCGTGCGGGTCAATCCCCACGCGCGCGCGACGCCAGCGTCCTCGAACCAGTCCGGGGCGCCGATCAGGCGGAGATCATGGGCCGGCGGGCCGTTCGGCTCGATCGCGACGATCCCGGTGACCAGCTCGGGCCGCGAGTCCGCGACCCCCCAGCCGACCGGCCCGCCCTGCGAATGGGTGAGCAGGACCGAGGGGCCGATCATTTCCAGGAGCACGCAGCCGGCGGCGCGAGCCAGCGCCTCACTGCGGGTCGGCTCGGTGGCCGAGGGCACCTGGGATGCGTAGAACTGCTCGAACACATCCGCGTCGTTGCCATCGCTCGCCGGCCACTGGGTATGCCGGGTGGCCTGCGGCCATTTCGGGTCGGCGGCGGCACGGGCTACCCGGTGGCCCACCGCGGCGGAACTCCGCCGGCGATCCGGCGGTGCACTGTCGTGCCCCTGCGAGCGGCCGCGGCCGGGCAGGTCGACGACGTAGACCGCGAAGCCCGCGGCGACGAACGCGTCTGACCAGCCCGGTCGGCCATCGGGCGTGCCCAGGAAGACCGCGCCGGTCTGGCCTCCGCCGTGGATCATCACGACCGGGCTCGGGTATGCGAGCTCGGCCGGTACCTGGAACTGCACCCACATCTGCCCGAACATGGTGTCGGAGTCCTGGTCCCAGGTGCCTCCCGCGAAGAACGAACCCTGCCGGGCAATGCGCAGGGGGCGCTGCTCGCCGAGCACCGGTCGCGGCATTGACCAAGATGGCCCGTTCACCACGCTCACCCGTCCGCGGACGCGGCCTCGAGCAGCAAGGCGGCCACCTGCTGCGGATGGGTGATCATGGCGTCGTGGGGTGCGTCCAGCACCCGGAACCGGTGCCGGGCGCTGGACTGGCTACGCATCCGCTGCCACTCGACTTCAGCGCCGGGAAGCGTCGACGAACTGCATTCGATATAAGTCGACGCGTGCACCCGCGCTCGCTCGGCGGACGGGAGGTGATCCTGGTAGGTCTTGATCGGCTGCGGAGTAACCTTGCTGTTCACCCAGGCGGCATCGGCCGGGTCGAAGACTCCCCAGTGGGACGCGTCCAGCACCGGAAGATACCAGCCCTCACCGTACTGCTCGCACGCCTGCGTCATCACCGCCGCCCGGTCCGGACCGATCACGTCGAACACCGACTGCCCCGACCGCGGCAGGTGCGCATCGAGCAGGACGAGCGTCCGGACCCGCTCGTGCACGTGCTCCATCGCACCGGCGACCACGACGCCCCCGTAGCTGTGCGCGACAAGGATGACGTCCTGGAGTTCCTCGTACTCGAACACCGCGGTCACGTCGGCTATGTGCGTCACGAGGCCGATATCGCGGCTGAGCAGATGGGCCCGCTCTCCCAGGCCCGTGAGCGTGGGCCGGTGCACCTGGTGGCCGGACCGACTCAGCGCCCCAGCCACCCGCTGCCAGCACCACCCGCCGTGGCGGCCGCCGTGCACCAGCACAAACGCCGATCCATCTGCCACGGCCACTCCCCTCCGACCGGAGGCCTGGACAGCTGCCCGGCTCAGGTAACCCGCTCGGTCGGATATGTAATCAAAAGCTTTTATTTACGAATACCCTACCGGCGCGGGCGTGCGCTGTCGATGGCAGGAGCCTCGGATTCATTGACATTGACTCTATATACGTGCCTATGATCGTACCTACGAACTCAACTTGCGATTCGTAGCAGCGCTCGCCGACGGCAGATCCTCAGCGTGGTGATGGCTGCGGTCGGCTCTGCAGGACCACGAGAGGGCTCAGCACGTGACCACAACCTCGGTAACCCGGGCGATAGCCGACTACTCGTCATCAACCACGGCGGCATCGGTCCCCGCCGTCGTCCGTGAGCGGGCCAAGCTAGTGATATTCGACGAGCTGTGCTGCGCGACGTTCGGCCGCAGCCAGCCCGCGGGGACGCTGGCCGCCAAGTACGCGGCCACCCAGGCCGGCCAGCCCGAGGCGCACATTCTGGGCAGCGGCACCTATACCTCGGCCCCGCTGGCTGCGCTCGTGAACGGCACGTCCGGACACGCCGACGAGATCGATGGCGCACACGTAGTGGGCGGCCATCCAGGCGCGACCCTGGTGCACGCGGCCTTCGCCCTGGCCGAGCAGCAGCACGCAGGGGGCGGAGACCTGCTCAACGCGGTGATTCTGGGCTACGACATCGGCGTCCGCATGATAGCGGCGTGCGGCGGAACCTTCACAGTGAAGAACACCCATCATCTGCACGCGGACTTCCTGCACGCGATCGGGGCTGCCGTTGCAGGCTCACGCCTGCTCGGCCTGGGCGCGAGCACCTACCCGCACGCGATGGCCCTCGCGACGTTCCAGAGCAACGGCTTGTGCGTCCTGTTCCAGGAACGTGAACACGTCAGTAAGGCTTTCTGCAATGGCCAGTACGCATTCGCCGGAGTAAGCGCCGCCCTGATGGCCGCGGCCGGGCTCGAAGGAGCCGACGACTTCTTCGGCGGCGAGCACGGCCTGCTGGACGCCTGGGGTGATCCGGACGGAGCGCGGCTAGCTACCGAGGGACTCGGCAGCGACTACGCCATAATGCAGTCGAACTTCAAGTTCGTCCGGGCCGGGTACCCGATTCACGCCGCGGTGGAGGCCGGGCTGGCTCTGCTGCAGGATGAACGGCTCGCGGCCGGGTCCATCGACGCGCTGGAAGTCGGGATGCCGGAGCACGCGCTCCGGGTCGTTGACAACCGGAAGATGCACAACATCTGCCTGCAGGACATGCTGGCCGTTGCCCTCATCCACGGCGGGCTGGATCTGGGTACCTCCTACTTCCCCGACGCGCTCGCCGACGAGCGGTTCACCCGGCTGCGCAGCCGGGTGACGCTGCGGGTCGATCCAGGTCTCCAAGCTGAGCAGCCCAACGGGCGCGGGGCACGCGTCAGCGTCACGACCGTCGACGGGCGCACGTTCTCACGGCGGGTAGACCATCCACACGGCCACAGTGCCCGCGGCGGGATCACCTGGGCAGACCTGGTGCACAAGTGGCGCCAGGCACTGCCGGCCTACGACATCGACGCGATCGAGGCGTCGATGCGCCAGCTCGAAGACACCGACGATCTACGCACCCTGACCAAACTACTCGGCAACTGAAACGGCAGGTCGACGATGATCAGCCTTGACTACCGACGGCTGCATGTCGTCGAGAAACGCCACGTGGTGACCGTGGTGATCGACAATCCGCCGCTGAACATGCTGACGCCCGAGCTGCTGGAGGAACTGGACCGGTTGACGGCCGACGTCGCGGCAGATCCCGACGTGCTGGTCCTGGTCATCAAGAGCGCCGACCCGGACATCTTCATGACCCACGCGCAGTTCGCAGGGTTGTACGACCTCCAGCCTCCGGCGGTACCCACCTCGGCGGATGAGGTCGAGCTTAATCGCGTCCAGGTCCTCTGCGAGCGGTTGCGCACCATGAACAAGGTCACGGTCGCCCAGGTCGAGGGACGTGCGGCTGGTGGCAGTGCCGCCATGGTGATGGCCTGCGATATGCGCTTCGGGGCGCTCGGGAAGGCCGTCTTCAACACGATGTCGGTTCCAGTCGGGGCGGTGCCCGGCGGCGGCGCCTCCCAGTACATGCCTCGCCTCATCGGCTATTCCCGGGCTATGGAACTGATCCTCGGCGGCCTCGACCTGGACGCGGCGACAGCCGAACGGTGGGGCTACCTCAACCGGGCACTTGAGCCGGATCGGATCGAGCAGTTCGTGACCGCTACTGCCCGGCGCATCGCGTCGTGCCCGCCAGAGGCCGTGCGAGCCACGAAAGAAGTCGTGGCGATGTCGAGCGGCCCGATCGGGCCGGGCCTGCGCGAGGAAGCTTTCCGGTTCCGGCGCCTGTTCGCGTCGGATGAGTCCCGCGCCCACGTGACGGCCTTCCTCGATCTCGGAGGTGAGACCCGGGATGGCGAGCAGCGGATCGAAGCGCTTCTCGGAGAAGTACTCGAGCTCATGCAGCGCCCGACAGCGCCCGACGCTCCGGATGCGACGCGATGAGGCTGCGGGACAAGGTCGCGTTCGTGACCGGGGCCGGCGGCGGCATCGGCCAGGCGGTGTGCCAGCGATTCCTCGCCGAAGGCGCACGGGTTGCGGCGACCGATATCGACCCTGCCGCCGCTGATGCGGCGATCGCCGGCTCTGACGCCGACCAGGTGATCGGTATCGCCTGTGACGCCGGCATCAGCGAGGAGGTCCGTACGGCGATCGCGCGGGCGGTCACCAAGTTCGGGCAGCTGGACGTGTTGTGCGGAATTGCGGGCGGCTCGTCCACCGCGGACGGCGGCGTCACTGACGCGCCCGAGGAGGAGTTCTGGCGGGTGATCCGGACCGATCTGTTCGGCCCCTTTCTCCTATGCAAGTACGGCATTCCCGAGCTCATAAGGTCTGGCGGAGGTTCGGTCATCACCATGGCGTCGATGACGGCGATGATCGGCACAACCGGGCGCGACTGCTACACGGCGGCTAAGGGCGGGGTCGTCGCGATGACCCGGTCGATCGCCACCGGATACGGGCAGTACGGCATCCGGGTCAACGCGATCGCGCCGGGCATGACACGCACACCACGGGTGATGTCACGGCCCTCGACCCCGGCACGGGAGGCGCTGGCGGCCCGGCACCTGCTCGGGCTGGTCGAGCCGCATGACATCGCCGAGATGGCCGTCTACCTGGGCTCCGACGAGTCGCGGGTCGTCACCGGGCAGGTGCTGCGAGTGGACAGCGGCGCGACGATGCACTGACGCCCGACTGGGCAATCCCACCGAATCCAACCCTAGGAGCATCATGCAGATCGGATTTGTCGGCCTGGGCAGCATGGGCCGCGGCATCGCCATGAACCTGCTTCGCGACGGCCACGAGCTCATCGCCTTTGACGTGTCGCCGACCGCGCTCGACGAGCTCGTGCAGGCCGGAGCCCGCTCAGCAGACTCACCGAGGCAGCTGGCGGAGCAGAGCGAGGTAGTGTTCACCTCGCTGCCGACCCCCGCCATCGTGGAAAGCGTGTGCTGGGACGAGGACGGACTGGCCGCCGGTTTCTCCCCGGGCCGTACCTGGTTCGATTTGTCGACCAACTCGGTCCAGGCAGTCCGCCGCCTGCACGAGCTGCTGGCGGCGAGGGAGGTCTCATTCCTTGACGCACCGGTGAGCGGCGGGCCGACTGGCGCGGCCAAAGGACGCCTGGCCGTCTGGGTCGGGGGGTCAGCGGACAGCTTCGCCGAATTCAGCCCGGTGCTAGACGTGATCGGCGACCAGAGCCGCTACGTGGGCCCGATCGGGGCCGGAACGATCTCCAAGCTCGTCCACAACATGGCCAGTACCGCGATCAAGGCCGTGATTGCCGAGGCCCTCACAATGGGCGTGAAGGCCGGCCTGGACCCGCTCCCGCTGTGGTCAGCGATCCGCGAGGGAGCGGCCGGCCGGTCACGCAGTTTCGACAACATCACCCGGTTCCTCGAAGGCAACCTGGACTCGCCGTCCTTCCGGCTGGAACTGCTGCGCAAGGACGTCGACCTCGCCCTGCAAGTGGGACACGACGCGGGCGTACCGATGCGGCTGTGTCGGCTGGTCGCCGAAGATATTACCGAAGCGCTCAGCCTGGGCTGGGGCGGCCGGGACAGTCAATCCATCATGGAACTGCAGCTTCGGCGGGCCGGACTCGCCAGCTTCGCCCTGACCAAAGAGGAGCTCGCCGAGGTCACCGAGCCTGGTTGAGCAAGGGGCTGCCGGCGGCAGCGCGTCGCGGGGAACGCGGCATCGTCCGGTCGACCGGAAGGAGTTCAAGCATGACTACCGTGATCTTCGGCGGGAGCGGCTTCATCGGCAGGCGCCTCGTCGCACTTCTCCAGGCAGAGGGCGAGAACGTGGTCTGCGCCGATCTTGTCTCGCCAGCGCTGGCTGGTGAGCTGGCGGGTGTCCGCTTCGCGCGATGTGACCTGCGCCGATTCGATGACGTGGTCACCCTCATGCTCGACGTCCGCCCCGAACGGGCGGTCAACCTGGCTTACATGCTCGGCAGCGAGCACGCGCCGCATGTAGCGCTGCAGCTCAATGTCATCGGGATGGACCACTTCTTCGAGGCATCCCGGCTTACTGGCGTTGAGCATGTCGTGTTCGGCAGTTCGCTCGCAGTCAACGGCCTGCAGGCCGACTTCGGAGACCGCCCGGTGACCGAGCAGGACGCCCTGCTTGGTTCGGCCTACCAGTACGCCACGCACAAGGTGTTCAACGAGCGCCAGGCGGAGGACTACCGGCGCAAGCACGGGATGCGGATCACCTCGGTACGGCCCGCCAACGTTATCGGTCACGACAAGGTTTTCGGCTCGGTCGACCACGTGCAGTGCATCACCGGACCGGCCCTTGGGAAGGCGGTTTCGTTTCCCTACGCGGACGCGATGCGGTCGGCGGTGCACGTGGACGATGTGGCCGCTGCTTTCGCCCGGGTGGCTCTGGGACGGCCCGGGCACCCCGCCTACAACACCGGCGGCAATGCCACCAGCCTGGGCGAGCTGGCCGAGCTTGTCCGCAGCGTGCTGCCCAGGGCCGAGATCTCGTTCGGACAGCACGAAGGCGCCAAGGCCGGTTCCACCAACTATCTGATCGACAATTCCCGCCTGCGCCACGAATTCGGCGTCGAGCCACTCGATCTGCGCCAGTGCGTCCTGAAGATCATTGCCGACGTACGGGCCGAGAACGGTCTGCCACCGGTCCAGACAACCTGATCAGGCGCCGCGCAAACCGGTGCCGCACAGCTAGCCGGGTCGCATCCGGCCTGGACCCAGCACCAACGAAGGAGCAGGAATCCATGGACTACCAGCGAGGGCGAACCGATGAGCCTGTCCTGACCGGAATGCAGGTCGGTTCGACGACGGGCGACGTGCTGCTCGACAAGGTCCTCGGGGCCGAAGGTATAGCGGTCTGGAGCGGGATGTTCAAGCCGTGCGCCCGGACGTACTGGCATCATCACGAACGCGGCCAGCTGTTCTTCATAAAGTCCGGCAGGGGGATCATCGCCACCCGCGACGGCGAGAAGCGCATTGTCCAGGCCGGCGACGTGGTGTTCACCCCAGCCGGCGAGGAGCACTGGCACGGCGCGGCACCTGACTGTTTCGTGGGCTACACCGCGGTTTCGCTGGGCAAGACGACGTTCGATGACGAGGTCACCGACGAGGAGTACGACTCCTTCTGGGCCTGAGGCGCGGTCCGGCTGACATCGGCTGGCCGAGCCGCGTCGGGCCGGTTACCCGAACCCGGGTACGGCTCGGCCGGCGACGCCCGGGTCGCAGGTGAACACCGCGCCGGCTAGGGGTTGTTCGGTCCGCTCGCGCTCGTCGAGACGATGACGCGCAGACGTGGTGAACAGGGTACGCAGGTCGGGCCCGCCGAAGGCGACGCTCGTCGGGCACGTCACCGGGAGCGGCACGACCTCGCTCAGCCGACCGTCGGGGCCATACCGGTGCACGGCGCCGCGGAAGAACATGACGACCCAGACTCCCCCTTCGGCGTCGATCGCCATGCCATCAGGCAGACCGGTCTCCGGCGCGATGTGCACGAACGGCCGTCGCCCGCTGACCTCGCCTGCCGCCGGGTCGTAGTCGAACACGTCGATGCGCTGCTGCCACGAGTCGACGTAGTAGTACAGCGACCGCTCGTCGTCCCAGCACATCCCGTTTGAGACCGTGATGCCAGGCAGGATCTGGTCGAGTTGCCCGTCGCCGGTGAGCCGGTACAGCCCGCCGGCCGGCTGGCGCGACAGCGAGAGCGATCCGAAGAACAGCCGCCCGTGCCGGTCGCACTTGCCGTCGTTGAATCGAAGATCGTCGATTCCTGCTTCGACGGTGGCGATTTCGTCCCGGATCCCGTCCGGGCCTACTCGCTGCACGGAGTGGCCTATGCCGACGGTCACCGATCCGCCACCGGACGAGATGGCGAACCCGATCGGGCTGTCCAGCTGCAGTGTCGTCTGCTTTCCCGTCACCGGGTCGAGCCGGTGGACCTGGCCGAGCGGAGTGTCGACCCGCAGCAGCGTGTGCGAGGCGGCGTCCCAGTGCGGCCCTTCACCCAGCTCGTCCCGATGGGGGTAGCGCGCCTCCACTGTGATCGGCATGACGAATCCCGTCTCAGATCATCCCGCCGTTGACGTCCCACACGGCGCCGTTGACGTAGCTTGCGGCATCCGATACCAGGAAGGCGATCACGTCCGCGACCTCCGCGGCATTGCTTGGCCGGGCAAGCGGGGTCCGGTGCACGCATTCGGCGAGCAGCTGCGGATAGCGGGCTCCGGGTATCTCGCCCAGTTCGGTGACGAGCCCGACGTGGCGGGAGCTGGCCATCAAGCCGGGCGAGACCGCGTTTACCCTTACTCCGTGGGGCGCCAGTTCGTGGGCGAGGTACCTGGTGACAGTGTTGATGCCGCCCTTGCACGTGCCGTAGATGGCCGAGCCAGTACAGGGTTCATAGGACGCGACGGATGACACGTTGACGATGCTGCCGGTGCCGTTCGCCACCATCGTCTCGGCGACCATCCGCGTGACGTACGGCATCCCGCGCAAGTTCACGTCCAGGGACCGATCGATATCGTCGAGCGAATGATCCAGGAACGGCTTGGGGTTGGACACGCCAACGTTGTTAACCAGGATGTCGATCCGGCCGAACTCGCTGGTAGCCCTCTCGACCGTAGCCGAGACCGAAGCCGGATCGGTGATGTCACCCGGTACCGCGAGGGATCGTGGCCGGTACCGCTCGGCGACCTCGCGGCAAGCCCCGGCGTCGACGTCCTGGATGGCCACCGTCGCTCCGAGCGAGGCGAGCCCGGCCCACCACCGCCCGGCCGAGACCGGGACCGGCCCCGCCGGTAACGAGAGCAACCCGGCCCGACAGGGCGAGACGACCGGCTAGTTCACCCCGTTCAGGCATTTCCGCGGCGGCCCGTACCGCGGTCAGCAGCGCCTGGCTATCCATCAAGACACGTCCTTTCTGCGGGGTCGCCGATCACGTCAGGACCGGCGGATCCGCGCGGAAACCGCGGGCGGGACAGCGCGATCAGAACTCGACGATGGCCCGGCCGGTGATCCGGCCGCTGCGCAGGTCCTCGACGCCCTGGGTGATCTCATCCAGCGGGTACCGGTCGGTGACCAGTGCGCCGAGGTCGAGCCGCCCCTGGCTGAACCAGTCCAGGAAGATCGGGAAATCGCGTTCTGGGTGGCACGCGCCGCCAAAGCATCCGATCAGGGACTTCTGCCCGTTGATAAGTTCCATGCCAGGCAACTCGAAGGGACTCCGGATCGCGCCGACGAGAATGGTCGATCCGCCGACCCCCACGCCCAAGACGCCGGGGCGGGTGGCCGCGACGCTCTTGGCCAGGTTGCCGGCCAGGCCGGTGCAGTCAATTGAGTAGTCCGCCCCTTCGACGCCGTCGCGGGCGGTGAGGCGGCGGATCTCGGCCACCGGGTCGATCTCGGCTGCGTTGACCAGCTTATCGGCTCCCATCCGGGAGGCGAGCTCGAGCTTGACGTCGGAGATATCTACCGCGATAACCGGCGTCGCACCGACGTTGCGGGCCGCGGCGACGGCGGACAGCCCGATGCCGCCTACCCCCCAGACGGCGGTGCTCGTCCCCGCCGCGGGCGACGCCGAGTTGATCACGGCTCCGGCTCCGGTCATGATCGCGCAGCCGACGATCGAGATCAGGTCACCCGGGAGCCCCTTCGCGATCTTGACGACATACTGCTCGTCGGCGACGGCATGGGTGGCCCAGGTGTAGACGTTGCGGGTGACCGCCTCGGTGCCGTCGCGGAAGGGGATCCGGACCGGCTGAGGTGCGCGCTCGCGAGTGCGTGCCACCCAGGTGATGAGAACCTCGTCGCCGGGCGACACGTGCTCCACCCGCTCACCTACCATCCGCACGACGCCGGAGGATTCGTGCCCGAGCACCAGCGGCTTGGCCGGATCCGCCGCGGCCATCTGGTCGAGTTGACTGTGGCAGATCCCGGTAGCGAACTGTTCGACCAGCACCTCGTACGGGCCGGGGTCAGGAAGGTCGACCTGTACCACCGTCAGCTTGCTGGCCCCTGCGGGCAAGACCACGACGCGCGCCGAGGTAGTCATAGACGGTTCCTCCCTGCTCGGAGAATGGGGTGCGGCGATCAGGCTCAGGACATCGCGTTCAGCAGGTCATCAACATCGGTGGTCTGGTCAAGCCCGATCGCGGCTGCGGCCAGTCGCCCGGCGCTATCTGGTGCCAGAGAGGCAGCCGCGTACGTGGCGCAGTCGGCGGTCTTCGCGGTGAACTCAGCGGCGGTCATCAGATGACGGGGGTGGCCCTTCGGGTAGTCGACCCGCACTGATACCTCCGTCCCGTCCCGGTACCGGACGTCCACCCGGGCCGGGGTGACGAACCGGCTCCAGTCCCGGTCGATCTCCTTGTCCACGTAAGGATGCACTCGCCCAGCCAGCGCCAGGATGTCGGCTCGCCGGACCCCCTCGTCGGTGAAGTGGCCAATCGTCGGCGCGCCGTCGATCAGCGCGGCGGCGACGGTGAAAGGAATGCTGAACTGGGCCTCGACGATCGTCTTGGGGGCCTGCCGCACCGGTTCGGGCACGCACACCATCTGATAGCCCGGGCCGGTCACGCCGACGCGCACCGACTCGATCTCGGCGACCGACCGGGAGTCCTGTATCCGGGCGGTCAGGGCAGCGTCAATCGAGGAGTGGGTGTCGCGGCAGCACGGGTAGGGCTTGTAGCTCAGGTTGAGCAACTCATAGCGCTGCCCAAGGTCCTGGCGGAACCGGGCGGCCGAGGCCCGGCCGCGCAGGTACACCCGGAAGAAGCCGTCCGCCCCTTCGAACACGTGCTGGGCCCCGCGGATTCCGCGGGACGCCAGTTGCACGGCCACCAGCGCGGCTTGCGCCGCCAGCCCGGGCTGCAGCCGCTTCATCAGCGAGGCATCTCGCGTGACCTGGTGGTTTCCGGCCACCGAGCTGTACACGATGCCGAGCGCGTTGAGCATCTGCGTCTCGTCGAGGCACAGCACGCGCCCGGCAGCGACAGTCGCGGCGAAGTAGCCGAGCAGCGAGCTGTAGATGAATCCGGACTCGACGATGTCCACCTCGACCGCGACCCCCAGCCGGCACATCACTTCCAGTCCCGCCGCGACGGCGACGATCAGCTCCCGCCCGGAGAGACCGCCCCGGAGTTGGGCCGCCGCGATCGCCGCCGGCACTGTCGATACCCCGGCGTGCAGGATAGCCGCGTCGTGGGTGTCGTCGTAGTCGCGGGCGTGCGCCATCCCACTGTTGAGCCAGGCCGCGTGATGGGCCGGGACCTTGCCGCCGAGGA
>Ga0302325_10006597_pt1 | contig 26008 bp, 25 predicted proteins | sample Palsa_T0_2_FD_201948 | JGI IMG/M metagenome (GOLD analysis project Ga0302325, IMG submission 201948) | Peat permafrost microbial communities from Stordalen Mire near Abisko, Sweden - Palsa_T0_2 | ecosystem: Environmental > Terrestrial > Soil > Palsa > Peat permafrost | place: Sweden: Abisko... | reverse complement strand
TGGCCAAGGTGCTCTTGGACTCCTTCGGCATCGACAAGGGGTTGATGACCACCATCCACAGCTACACCAACGACCAGCGCATCCTCGACCTCACCCACAAGGACCTCCGCCGTGCGCGGGCCGCGGCGATGTCGATGATTCCCACCAGCACCGGAGCGGCGAAGGCCATCGGCGAGGTCATCCCGGCGCTGAAGGGGAAGATGCACGGTGTCAGCGTGCGGGTGCCGACCCCCAACGTAAGCCTCGTGGACTTGACCGTCGTCACCTCGAAGCCGGTGACGGCCGACCAGGTGAACGAGGCCATGCGCAGCGCCGCCCAGGGACCGCTGAAGGGCGTGCTCGCCTACAGCGAGGCCCTCACCGTCTCGGTGGACTACAACGGAGACCCCCACTCGGCCATCCTCGATGCCACCGGCACCTTCGTCGTCGACGGAAACCTGGTGAAGGTGATGGCCTGGTACGACAATGAGTGGGGTTTCTCCAACCGGATGGTCGACCTGGCGAAGCTACTGGCACAGAAGGGCACCTAAGACGACGACGGCAGGGGGAGGCTGCGGTGCTTCGTTCCATCGACGAGCTGCAGCTCATCGGGAAACGCGTCTTTCTGCGCGTGGATTTCAACGTGCCACTCGACGCCGCGCGGCGGGTGACGGATGACACGCGCATCCGCGAGGTGTTGCCCACCCTGCGGCGGCTTCAGCAGCTCGGGGGCAAGGTGATGATTGCCTCGCACCTGGGACGGCCGAAAGGAAAGCCGGATGCGGTCCTCTCCCTCGAGCCGGCGGCGAGCAAGCTCTCCGAGCTCCTCGGGAAGTCCTCCGAGGTGCTGTTTGCCGACGACTGCGTCGGGGACGGCGTCCGGAAGCTGGTGAAGGAGTTGAAGGACGGGCAGGTGGTGATGCTCGAGAACCTGCGTTTCCACCGCGAGGAGGAAGCCAATGACCTCGGGTTTGCCCGGGCGCTGGCCGACAACGCCGACGTCTACGTCAACGACGCCTTCGGCGCCGCGCACCGGGCCCACGCCTCGACGGTGGGGATGGTGCCCTTCGTCAAGGAGCGCGCGGGCGGCTACCTCCTGCGGCGCGAGATGGACTTCCTCGGGCGTCTTCTCCGTTCGCCCGAGCTCCCCTACGTGGCCGTGCTCGGCGGGGCCAAGGTATCGGACAAGATTCGTTTCATCGAGAGCCTCCTTCCCAGAGTCAACGCCCTCCTCATCGGCGGCGCCATGGCCTACACCTTCCTCTCGGTGGAGGGCGTGCCCGTCGGGCGAAGCCGGGTGGAGACGGACAAGCTGGACGTCGCCCGGCGCGCGCTCGAGGCGGCCCGCCGGCTGGGAAAGGAAGTGCTGCTTCCCATCGACCACATCGTCTCCACCGAAGCCAGCGAGACGGCCGTCCCGCGCGAGGTGGCCGAGCGAGCCATCCCCGCCGCGATGATGGGGCTCGACATCGGCCCGAGAACCCGCGCCCTCTATGCCGAGCACCTGCGTGCGGCGAAAACCATTCTCTGGAACGGGCCGATGGGTCTCTTCGAGATTCCGGCCTTCTCCGCCGGCACGCGTGCCATCGCCGAAACGATGGCCAAGTGCCGCGATGCCACCACCGTCGTCGGAGGCGGGGACAGCGCCGCCGCGGTGCACGCCTTCGGGCTGGCGGAGAAGATGTCCCATGTGTCCACGGGAGGCGGTGCGACGCTCGAGTTTCTCGAGGGGCGCGAGCTTCCGGGCATCAAGGCGCTCGAGGAGTAGCCAATGGCTGCGCGGCGCCCCCTCATCGCTGGGAATTGGAAGATGTACCGGACCGACGCCGAGGCGGTGGTGCTCGTCACCGCGCTCCAGGAGCTTCTGCCCGCGCACCCGGTGGCCGAGGTGGTGGTGATGCCGCCCTTCACCGCGCTGGCAGCGGTGCGCAACGTCCTCTCCGACGATGGGCGCCTTTCCTTGGGGGCGCAGAATTGCCACTGGGAAAAGGAGGGCGCCTTCACCGGCGAGGTGTCAGCGTGGATGCTGGTGGACGTCGGCTGCCGCTACGTCCTCGTCGGGCACTCGGAGCGTCGGCACCTCTTCGGCGAGACGGACGACATGGTGAACAAGCGGGCCCGGGGCGCGCTGGCAGCGGGCCTCCACCCCATCGTCTGCATTGGAGAGACGCTCGAGGAGCGGGATTCCGGGGAGACGCTGGCCGTGTGCTCGAGCCAGCTGGCCGGAAGTCTGGCTGGCATCTCGCCGGGCGACATGGCGCGCGTGACGCTGGCGTACGAGCCGGTGTGGGCCATCGGGACCGGCCGCAACGCCACGCCGGAACAGGCGCAGGAGGTCCATGGGCACGTCCGCGCGGGCTTGGCGAAGCTGTTCGGCGCGGCCGTCGCCGAGGCCACTCGCATCCAGTACGGAGGAAGCGTCAAGCCAGGCAATGCCGCAGACCTCCTCGGCCAGCCCGACGTCGACGGGGCGCTGGTGGGGGGCGCAAGCCTGGACGCAGCCGCCTTCGCGGCCATCTGTGCCGCCGCCTAAGGCCTGGTTTCCGTGGAGCCCGAAGTGGGGGGTTGTAACCGGCCGCAGGCTTTCTGTAGGGTGCGCGGCCCGATGCTGTACTTCCTCACCGTCGTCCACGTCCTCCTCTGCGTCTTCATGATTTTCGTCATCCTTCTCCAGCCGGGGAAGGATGCCGGGATGGGCGCTGCCCTCGGCGGTGGCGCGGCCACCAGCGCCTTCGGCGGGCGAGGCGCGGTGACGTTTCTCAGTCGCGTGACGGCCGTCTGTGCTGGCCTCTTCTTCCTCACCTCCTTGGCCCTGTCCTTCCAGGGGATGAGGACGTCGGTGGCGGCCCGCGCAGCGGCGCGGGCACCGGCTCCGGCGTCGCAGGCCGCTCCCAGCAAGGCGCCACCGGCGGCCGACGTCCCCCAGCCGCCTCCGGCCCCCGCGGCCGCCCCGAAGTAGCCTCGGGGAAGCACTGCTTGCCGGCATCGGCTTCGCTGCGGTAACACGCGCACCGCGTCGCTCACGTGCCGCGCCGCGAGTCAAAACCGAATATTCGCCCAGGTGGTGGAATTGGTAGACACACCATCTTGAGGGGGTGGCGCCGAAAGGCATGCGGGTTCGATTCCCGCCCTGGGCACTCCGCAACACGCAGAAAGACAAGGGTCCGGGAGTCCATACCGACGACGGTCCACTGCTTGCGGCTGATGCGTGCCGCCAGCGCTTGGGCTGTGAAGCCGAGCATCGGTGCAGCTTCGTCCACAGTAAGCCACGAATGCTCGCTCAACGTATCGGGGCTGAGCACGACACATGGTGTCCTTGGAGCTGGCGCCGCCTGGGTCGCCGTAGAATCACCTTGGTGAATCTCGTCGGGGGCCGCTCGTTCCGGCTGGGAACGCTCGTCGTGAACTCTTCGCAATATCGAAGGACGAGCGCGCGGCGGCCGGGACGAAGTGGAATTGCCCAACCGCAGCCTCGTCTCTCAGTGGGTCGACGAAGCAAGTCGAAGGGCGGAACCTCATACGCAGGTGCGAGATGAGTTCGCGAACTGCCTCGTGGTTGTTGCCGGAAAGCGATGACGGAGCACGTGTTCCGGGAAGTTTCCATCCTTGGGCGAGAGTTCGACGTTGACCTGGCGGCCCGCCACGTTCGGAAGCAGCGGTTTTTGACCATCTGCCTCGGAAGATAAATGCCTATTTAAGACCTATGTCAATCACACTTAGAATCCAAGCGTTAGACACTTGGAGGTTCGAGGCAGTCTTGGAGGCCAGGGCCGCTGGAACGAAGACAAAGAGCCAACTTGAGAGAGGGCGCCTCACTCGAGATCCTCGAGACGACGCTAAAGGGGATCCCACCGGCTCGGCGCCTCCCAATCTCGACTCCGGAAAAAGTCCGCGTGGTGCAGATTCTTAGAAGCGGCCGCAGAAGCTCGTAGCGCTTGGGGACGCGATGGGAGAAGGAGCGCGACAACATGGGTTGGGAGGCGGAGGTCGAAGCCACCCCATTTTGAGGGTCCGAATGGCCCCCAGGGTAGGCGTCAACCTAGCCAGATGATGGGAGCGGCAGGCTGGTCCAACTCTTGCGGTGTCCTTGAACATGACGCCACTCATCAGTCGAAGTGTCCTCGTCATCGATGACATGGAGTCCATCCAGCGCGATTTCGCGAAGGCGCTTGCGCCCCCGAATTCAGACAACGTCCTGGCCGACCTTGAAGAAGGACTCTTCGGACGCGAGAAGCCGCCGGCCGCCGATGAAGTCCTCTTCGATGTTTCCTACGCCTCGCAAGGGCTCGAGGCCGTTGAGCGTTTACGCGCGGCACTCGCGGAGGGCCATCCCTACGCGGTCGCATTCGTCGACGTCCGAATGCCGCCGGGCCTCGACGGCATTGAAACGATTCTAAAGCTTTGGGCTCTCGACCCGAGGCTGGAAGTGGTCATCTGCACCGCATACTCGGACTACACCTGGCGCGAGATGCTCGAACGGTTGGCCCGGACGGCTCAGTTTCTCGTCTTGACCAAGCCGTTCGAAGCCACAGTCGTCAAGCAGATGGCTTTGGGACTGACGGAGAAATGGAAGCTGGCCAGAGCGGCCGAACGAAACAGTGCTCATCTCGAGTCGCTGGTCGTCGAACGTGCGCAGCAGCTCTTCGCTGCGAACCAGCAGCTCAAGATTGAGACCCAAGACAAGGCACAGCTGGAGGTCCGCCTCCGGGACTCGCAGAAACTCGAGGCGCTCGGGCGTCTCGTGGGTGGCGTGGCGCATGAGATTAACAACCCATTGACTGTCGTCCTCTCCAACCTCGAGCACATCAGGCACGAGCTAGAGAAGCTCGGCGCCGCATTCGATCCACGCATCCTCGAGTTGGTGGACGTCACGCTCGAGACCCGCGACGGTGGTAAGCGCATCCAGCAAATCGTGAAGGACTTGCGGGCGTTCTCGCAGACCGAGGAACAAACGGTGGAGAACGTCGACCTGCGCGGGACGCTGGAGTTCGCGCTCAGGATGGCTCGGGCCTCCTTCCCGTTGTCGCTCGACGTGAAGACCCATTGTGACGAGGAGCTTCCGCCAGTGAGCGCCAGTCCTGGGCAGCTCTTGCAGGTGTTTCTCAACCTCATCAGCAATGCCGCGCAGTCCATGAACTCCGTCGAGGTGAGCCGACGAAAGCTTGAAGTGGCCATCCGTCAGGGCGCGAGTGGGCGCGTCGTCATCACGGTGGCCGACAGGGGCGTGGGCATCAGCCCCGAGCATCTTGCCAAGGTCTTCGACCCCTTCTTCACGACGCGCGATGTTGGCGGCGGAACTGGCCTCGGCCTTTCCGTCTGTCACGGCATCGTCCAGGAGCTGGGAGGGGAAATTACCCTCGATTCACGGCTTGGCGAAGGGACGGTGGCGAAGGTTGTACTCCTCGTTCGACCGCCGCGGTTTGAGCCCCCACTGCCGAGTACGGCGCTCTTGGACAAAGGCCTCGCGCTGGGTTTGCCGAGGGCCCTGAAGTCGTGAAGCTGGCAGCCAGCCGAGTGCGGGACCTGCTCATCGGTGGCGCCTGGTTGGTCGTCATCCTCGGAGCGATGGGCCTCTTCACGCGCTACACGGAAAAGCCGGGTGAAGCAGCCAGCGCTCCATCGCTATGGCCCAAGGAGTCGTCACTACACGCCACGCCCGGACTGGCAACGTTGGTCCTCCTCGCGCACCCCATGTGTCCGTGTACCCGGGCCACCCTAGAAGACTTGGCGAGACTGTTGGTGCGCGTCCCGGGGAAGGTTTCTGTCCATGTGCTCTTCATCCGTCCCGTGGGTACATCGTCCGAGTGGGAGAGGTCGGATCTCTGGGCGCTGGCGCGCTCTATCCCAGGTGTGGCGGTGGCCATCGATCCCGCGGGAGTGGAAGCCAATCGCTTCGGTGGGGCCACCTCAGGTGAGGCCCTGCTTTACGGTACGGATGGCCGCCTGAAGTTCGCTGGCGGAATTACCGCCTCTCGTGGCCACGAGGGCGACAGCCCCGGGGCAGACCGGATTGTCTCCCTTCTGATGACGGGCTCCGCCGAGCTGGCGACTGCCCCAGTCTTCGGTTGCCCGCTGAATGGTCCGACACTGAACGAGAAGGCGCGATGAGCGAAGCGAGCCTTCCATTGCTTGCCGGCGGCGGGGAGGTCGCCCTCTCGCAACGCGCCAGCGTGCTCTTCCAGGAGCATCTGGATGCGAACTACCGACGGACGTCGCGCATCTTCACCGGGTTGATGTTCGTCCAGTGGGTGTCCGGCATCGTGCTGGCGGTCGTCTGGTCTCCCTATGCGTGGGCCGGGAGAGTTCATTCCGTCCACGTGCACGTCTACACGGCTGTCTTCCTCGGTGCGGCCATCAGCAGTCTGCCAATTGCGCTCACCCTCACCCGACCCACCGCCGAGTCGACGCGGTACGCGGTGGCCATCGCGCAGATGCTGTGGTCCGCCCTCCTCATCCATCTGAGTGGAGGGCGCATCGAGACACACTTCCACATTTTCGCGTCGCTCGCCTTTCTCGCCTTTTACCGAGACTGGCGAATCCTCATTCCAGCCACGTTGGTGATTGCCGGCGACCATCTCCTCCGCGGCCTGTGGTGGCCGGAGTCGGTTTATGGAGTCGCCAACGGGGAGTGGTGGCGGTTTCTCGAGCACGCGTTTTGGGTTGTCTGCGAGGACGTGGTGCTGGTCCTGGCCTGTCTTCAGGGCGTGCGTGAGCTGAGGCTGGTAGCGGACAGACAAGCGGCAGTCGAATTGAGCCTCGAGCGTGTCAATGAGCTGAACCAGGAACTCGACCTCCGGGTCGAGGAACGGACTCAGCAGCTCTCGGATGCCAACGGTCAGCTAAGCGCGAACCTCGAGAGCCTGAATGGAATGCAGCGCCAGCTGGTCCAGGCTTCGCGGCACGCGGGGATGGCCGAAGTGGCCACGTCAGTCCTGCACAACGTCGGCAACGTGCTGAACAGCGTCAACATCTCCTCGGGCCTCATCGCCGAGACAGTGCGTAGCTCCAAGGCCAGTGGACTTTTAAAGCTGGGCGCGCTGCTCGCCGAGCCGGACTTTGCGATTGCCCTCGCAGGCCACCCGAAGGGCCACGCGGTCCCGGCTTACGTCGCCAGGCTGGCTGGTGCGCTTCATGACGAGCAAGAGAAGATGGCCAAAGAGGCAGAAGGAATGCAGCGTAGTATCAACCACATCAAGGCCATCGTCGGCATGCAGCAGGCAAAAGCCAAGGGTGGCAGCGAGATGCTGGAACTGCTCTCCCTACGAGCCGTCGCCGAGGACGTCGTTAGGATGGCTGGCGTGTCTAGCGAGTCTTCATCCATCAAGGTGGTTTACGACTTCGAGGACGTCGCACTGACGCTGATAGACCGCCACAAAGTTTACCAAATTCTCCTCAACCTCGTGAACAATGCGCGACACGCCGTCCAGGACGGCCGTCCTGGCGAGGGCCGCATCACCCTCCGACTGCGGCAGGAGAGCGGCGGAGCTCTTAAGCTCGAGGTCCAGGATACTGGGTGCGGCATCCGCTCAGAGGACATGAAGAAAATCTTTAACTATGGCTTTACAACACGAAGGGAAGGCCACGGCTTCGGCCTTCACGGCAGCGCCTGTGCAGCGCTGGAAATGGGCGGAAGCCTTACTTGCCACAGCGACGGACCGGGGTTGGGCGCCGTTTTTTCGCTGACGCTGCCGCCAAGGCCCCACCGTCTCGCGGCCTGAGCTTTGCGCTTGGACGGGTGCGACAGCACGCGGACGAAGGACATCCGCGCCCAGGACAATCCGGAGCTCTGCAAACGGATGGCGCGGAGCCTCGGGACGGTGCCGCGGCTCGAGCACACCCTGCAGCAGGCACCGAGTCTTTCCTCCACGGTGACGGCCAGGGGTGTCCTCTCGACACGAGCCGTCGAGGCATACCGCCTGCACCCGAATAGGCTGAAGTCCCTGGTCTGTCGTGGGCAGGGGTAACTCTTGTCTTGTGTCCTCTGGGCATGAGGGCGATTCCCATCGCCTATGGCACGATGCTCGAGGTGCCAGCGCCCCCTGGCAGAGCCGCTGCGGCAGGATGACCAGGCGCGCGCCCCAGGCCTTCGCCTGTACGAGCGCTTCATCGCGAGCTCGATAGCGAACGAAGTAGGGGCGAGCATCGCGAGACACGTCGCGGTCCGGTTGGCGAGATCGGCCACGAGAAGGGGCGGCGCCCGGTCGAACTGGCGAGGTGGTCCCCATCCACGGCTGGGAGGGCGGAGGAGGAGACGGCACGTGAGCTTCACCAATTTCGACGGAAAGATGTTGTTCGGGATGCTCTGCTGCTCCTTGCAGGAGCTGCGGGGCATGTGCCTCACGGCGGGCGCAGTCGTCCGAACTCTTGACTGGCATGTCTTCAGGAACCCGCGCCGTGGGACGCCCATTCCCGTGACCATCCTCAACGGCCGCCTCTACATGGACGCGACGCATCCAGCGGCGCCTCATGCCGTGTGGGTGCTCCACAAGAAGGCAGACCGCTTCATCGAGGCACCCGAGATGTACGAGGTGGAAGAGGTACCGCGCGGGAGGTCGTCCGATGGTCTTCAATGAGCTTGTCTCTGGGAGATTGGCTCATGTGCTCGGCCCGAGCCCAAAACGAACGGCAAGACACCGATAATGCGAGGGGGGCATTGTTCTACGCTCAGAGGATTGTCCTCGGCGTCGAACCAATCTGTAAAATACAACGAAGCAGCGTTTCACGTCTCGCGCCGCGAGGTCGACCAAACTCTAAGAGCGCCAGGCCGGAAATGGCTTGCCCGGCCTCGCGAAGAGATAACCCTGAAACATGTCACAGCCTAAGCCAACGAGCACGTCTCGCTCCTCGATAATCTCTACGCCTTCGGAAATGACGAGCATACCCATCTCTTTACAGACAGCGGCCAAACTTCGAATGAGCTTCTGCTTCGTCGATTCCTTATCGACTCCACGAATCAAAGACATATCCAGTTTTACAACCTCTGGTGTTACACTGGCAAAGGAAGTTAACCCGGCGTAGCCAGCTCCCAGGTCGTCAATCGCCAAGCGATACCCTAAGTCCCTAAGCTTCTGGAGTCGGCTCTTGATATTAACGATTCCATCAAGAGAGTCCCTTTCCGTGATCTCGAGGACCACACCCGCCGCGAACCTGGTTAACGGCGCGGTGGGCGAATAAAGCTCCTCATCGTCAAAATCCTTGGAGTGCAAGTTAACGTACACACTGCCTTTAACATGGGATTCCTCGATGGTGTGCGCAACCCGGTCTCGAATGCTCCGCCCGAGGTCGTGAATCCGTCCTAGCGACGTTGCAGCGGCCAAGAAGTCATTTGGTCGAACCAAACTCGCCTCCTCTGTACGGAGTAGGGCCTCATAGGCGACCACCCTTCGTTCCGACCAGCAGATGATGGGTTGGTAGGCCATGTAAAGGGTCTCCAGGGCATTCCCAAAGCGGGCCAGAAGGTCCTCTTGGTGCGACGCTTGGGCGGCAGCAGCACCATAGAGTTCGAAGGCTGCGCGTTTGAGCGTTCCTAGCTTCCGTAGCCGAACTGCATCCTCGGCTAGACTGCAAATGAGGACGAGGTCAACGGGCTTCATAAGGTATCGGAACGCCCCGTGCTCTACTGCCTTTGTTGCTGTTGCGACATCTGCACCACCGGTCATCAATATCACAGGTAGCTCGGGGTCCCGTGAACGAACTGTTTCCAAAACCTGGATACCATCCATGCCCGGAAGATCGATATCGCTAATTACGACGTCGATATCCTTCTGCCCGAGCGCACCCATCGCCATTCGTCCGTCGGTGGCCTCCTCTACGACGAAGCCCGCGTGACGCAAAACCCGACTGTAAGCCGTCAGCAAATGTTGATCATCATCAATCAATAATACGCGTCCTTTGCAGACGTGCTGATCGAGTCTGACAATATTCTCGGCTCTCATTGAGCACTGTGCGCATTAGGACGGAGCTGATTGCGATGACTTCTCAAAGGAACGAACGATGAACCGCCCTCAGGAAAAGCAACCTTGAGCAGTCCGAAGCTCTTGCCAACTAGCATTCTCATTAACTTCCTTCCCAACAAGCCAACTACACCAGGTGAATCCGTTTACCGGACCGCGAAGCGTCCGTGCGGCTCGGCCAGTCTCGACGTCAACCCGCGACGAGCTCTCCATTGCCTGTGGCTTCTCGCGAGGCTCGCGAAACGAAGCAGAGAGCGTCCACGAAAGGCTCCAAGGCTGTGCTCGGGGCTTCGCACCCAGCGCCTGGGCGTCTACAGCCGGTGAGTGCTGAGAGTTTCGCAAGCAATTGCAATTTGAACGGGGAACGCCCCGGCCAGGAGTCGCGAACAGAGAAAACCCGATCCACGGCGACGAAGGTCGACCCGTTCGGGCTGCAGTGGCGCAGTGCACATTTCGCGATAGCGTACATTCGAGCCCTTCAGCCGTTTCTAGGCGCCGACGTCGTCTTCAATTGGAATAGGCGGCCTGCAAGGCAGCGAAGAAGGCGCAACGAGAATAGTAGTGACGGATTCGAACGGTCGCACTAACTGGTGGCATTTGCGAGTTCGCGGCAATGGGTTTGATGACTCGCACGCACACGGTCCATCCGGACCCATTTGTTCACTGACTGTGGCAGGAGCTTCCGGAGCCGGTCTTCCACTTGTGAGGACGTCTGGCTTTGATGTGTGCCTCGGCCCGCAATCGTGCAAGTCAGTGAGCTTGACTACTTCCCGCGGAGGATGCCTTTGAAAGTAGAAGCAGCAGCATTGGCCGGCTGGCTGCTCCTCATGAGCTCGTCATGGACGGCTCTTTGAGCCTCAAGACCAATGATCGTCGCGTCTTAAAGAGTATACATCAAGACGAATTCAGATCGTCAGTCGATAGCCAAGGCCGACGCGGGCACACGTCGGATGGCCGGCCGCCAACACGATGCCTTGGTTTCCGCACGTACGTCTCATCCGAAGAAACACGAGGACGTTTCGATTAGGCCACACAGGCCGCATGACGCCGACGCACTCTGCGCATCGCTTCGCCGCTGAGCGGGTAACTAGAACGAAACCTTTGCTCCGGCAAGAACCTCAGCTCTCTCGTACCTACGTGAAATGTAGGAATTCGCGCACCGGCCCTCGTACGTCTCAGACCTCGCTCTTAGAGAATTCGGAGCACACCTCGTCGTAGCGTGCGCATAGGTTCGGACGCGAGTAGGCTATTCGGCATGATGTCACTTGAGCGTGCCAAGCACTTGCGGCTTCGGTCCGGCTGCACTCGGCAGCGCCAGTGAGCCCCAACATCCAGGTACGATGCTGTCGAGTCGTCTCGATTCAAAGAGACCAACAGAAGAGCAGGGCGATCAGAGATGGGCCTTATGAAGACGTCCCGTGCCGCTGCCTAGTGTTCCATGTGAAGGCGACCTAACTTCACGGACGGCCCGAGAGTGATCACAACCTCTAGTACAACGGTGTTGGTCGTCGAAGATAATCCGCGTGATGCTCGGGTCTTGCGCGAGATGTTCAGTGAGCAGATTTCCCAAGTCACGTACACCGACGTTGAATGCTTGGCCGATGCAGAGCGAGCCCTTGCTCAAGGCGGGATTGATGTTGTGCTTCTTGATCTTGGACTTCCTGACGCCCAAGGAATGGAGGCAATAAGACGAGTTCAAGTCATTGCGCCCGGTGTCGCAATCGTGGTTCTAACGTGCGTGGACAGCGAAGCTATGGCGATTCAAGCATTGCAAGAGGGGGCTCAAGATTATCTCGTCAAAGGTCAGATCGATACACGGGGGTTGCTGCGGTCGTTGCGATACGCGGTCGAGCGCAAGTTTCTCAGGGCGGCGTTGTTCAATGAGGAAGAACGCGCGCAGGTTACGCTGAATTGCATCGGCGAAGCTGTCATCTGCACCGATAACCTGGGTAAGGTAACACTCCTAAATGTCGTCGCCGAGGCGATGACCGGTTGGAGCTTTAAAGAAGCGAAAGGCCGACCACTAGGCGAGATATTGCGAGTAATGAACGCAACGAGCCGATTAATGGTCGCAGTTCCGACGGGCGCAATGCTGGTGGCTAAGCCCTGTGTGAACTTTTGCCCGAACTCTCTCCTGATTCATCGAGGTGGACACGAAACGGCAATCGAGGAATCGATCGCTCCGATTTACGATCGCGAAGGGCTTCAAACTGGAGCGGTCGTCGTCTTTCGCGACGTGAGTGAAGCCCGAAAGAATGCTGCTCAGATGACGCATACGGCCGAGCACGATTCGCTGACCGGCTTGCCCAATCGGCTGCTACTGTACGATCGGGTCAATCAGGCCATCGCCTTCGCACGTCGCCACAAGAAACGGCTTGCGATTTTGTTTTTGGATCTGGATGGCTTCAAGCACATCAACGATTCGTTTGGCCACGCTGCAGGTGATGGACTTCTCCAATCGGTTGCGAAGCGATTAATCGATTGCGGACGTGCTTCCGACACAGTGAGCCGTCATGGCGGTGATGAGTTCGTTGTACTTCTCTCCGAAGTCGAACATGCGGAAGATGCCGCTATTGCGGCTCGGAGAATGCTCGAGTCGGTTGGCGAGGCCCACCTGGTCGGGGAGCAGGAGGTCCAGGTGAGCACCAGTATCGGCGTGAGCGTTTACCCCGACGACGGCGAAGACGCCGAAACGCTTGTCAAGAACGCGGACACGGCAATGTACCAAGCAAAGGAGAGTGGACGGCAGAGTTTTCAGTTCTTCAAGCCAGCAATGAATCTTCGCGCCGTAGAGCGCGAATTCATCGAGCAGGAGCTGAGGCGTGCGCTCGACCGAGATGAGTTTACCTTGCACTACCAGCCAAAAATTAACTTTCGGACAGGCTTAATCACCGGTGCCGAGGCATTACTCCGCTGGAATCATCCCATAAGGGGCGCGATCGCGCCGGCCGAGTTCATTGCTGTCGCCGAGGATTGTGGGCTGATACTTCCGATTGGTAACTGGATGCTTGGGAAGGCGTGTGAACAGGCGCGTGCTTGGATCGATTCGGGTTTATCGTTGATGACGATGGCAGTAAACGTCTCCGCGTTGGAGTTTCGCGATCAAAACTTCGTTGATAGCCTGTTCGGTATCCTCGAGAAGAGCGGGTTAGATCCACGCATTCTCGAGTTGGAACTTACCGAGGGCGTCCTCATGAAACATGCTGAGTCGGCGGCGGCCGTCTTGGAGACCGTCCGACGTCGGGGCGTCAGGGTGGCACTCGATGACTTTGGGACAGGGTATTCGAGCCTCAGTTATTTGCGGAGCTTCCCGATAGATGCTCTGAAGATCGATCAGTCGTTCGTGGCACAGATTACGGCAGCCGGGGATGATGCAAGCATAGTCACTGCTGTAATCAGCATGGCTCGTAGTCTAAGGTTGCGAGTTGTGGCCGAGGGCGTCGAAACACTTGAGCAGCTCGCGTTCTTGCAGGCACATGGATGTGACGAAGCGCAGGGATACTACTTTAGTCGAGCCGTTTTGCCGGTGCAGTTTGGAGAACTCTTGAGGAGCGGTATTCGCGCGAGTGATTTCGGCGGAATTGGCAATCGGTTCGAGAATTAAAACGCGCTGAGGCTCGTCGTATTGGCACAAGAGAATGCTTCGGGACCGGAGTGCCGACCGATTAGCGACACTGCTTCGTCAGTTCCGAGAGAGCTGAACGCGCGCACTTTGGAATGACGGATTGTGCCGCTCAACGTCGAAGGCCGATTCAGAAGTTGGATCGTAGTTCAGTGCTGTTGGAATTTGCTCGATAGGAGTGCTCTCGCTGGGCAAACAGAACCGAGCTCGTCCTCACATATGGAGCGCGTTTCTTCGCCCACTTCAGGGACTCAGTGGCATTGATAAGCGCGTCGACCTTCGGATGCGCGAGGCGAGCTACTAGGGAACCGGTCCCTGGTCGCGCACGGCACTGGCGTCGCTGGCTATTCACGCAGCTTCCTGTGGGAATGCCGATGTGACCGAGCCGACGAGTCAGCTCCGTGTCGAGCAAGCCGCGAAAGCGCTTTGTAACGATGAGGTCCTCGACGCGTTGGTGAAGCATCGCGAGCTTCATGCTGTAGGTTCTGGAATTCTCGTGGAGGTGGAAGCGAACTCCGAATGGCTAGTCCAGTCGGGTTCAAGTGCTCTCGCTGGGCACTCTGAGAGAGCCCGAGGTGCATCCGCGACCGTCCGGGTGGCCCTCGCAGAGCCTGAGTTCGGAAGTAAGTGGCGTGCTCTACGCAGTGAGTAGAACCCATAGCACTTGGTGGGCTCCATTGGAGGCTGGACTCATTCCTGCTCTTCCAGGAGAACCCCGCTGAAGCAAGGCGTGACTATCTTGAATACCAGACGCGGCGCGTCCAATATGCGCGGTAAACTTGAGCGAGCCTTCATCAACAAATACCAAACACCGAGAGCCCAAACACGGACCGAAGCTTGTGATTCTTGTTCACGGCGCCGTTTTAGCGAGGAGTAGTTAAGTTGAAGGCGATTGCGCACACCGACTCACTTGACCTTCGTGTCTTATTCGAAGGCTCGCCCGGCCTGTATTTGGTTTTGACGGCCGACTTCAAGGTTGTGGAAGCGAGCGATAGCTACCTCAAGGCATCGCTCACCAAGCGTGCGGAAATTCTCAATCGCGGAATATTCGAAACCTTCCCCGACAACTCCGCAGGCTCAACTGTCATCGGCGCGTGTGGCCTCCACGAGTCTTTGGACCGGGTACTTCGCAGCGGCATTCCAGATGTGATGGCAATCCAAAAACAATATGTCCGTCTACCGGACGGCGAAGAAGGCGCCACCGAGGAGCGCTACTGGCGCCCCGTAAACTCGCCACTCTTCGATCCGAAGAAGCGGGTCACACACATCGTTCATCACGTCGAGGACGTGACCGACCTGGTGCGCCTGCAGCAAGCCGTACGGTCGCAATGGGTGGATGTCCATGCAAATGAGACAGGAGAAGGACGAATAACGGACACGGCATCGGCTCAGCGCGTTTGCTTTGTTCGCGCGTCTGACAATGTCATCGTCTACACAAGCCCGTCTTTCGACCTCATGCTGGGCTACGACCGTCGCGAACTGGTAGGCAAATCGGTGTCTGTTATCGAATATGAGAAAGAACCGCGACGTCCAACCGCCGAAACAGTTGGCGCGGAGCTGGAACGGAAGGGAGAGGCTAACTATGAAGTGCCTCTCTCGTCAAAAGACGGCAAGCTCGTTTGGTGTCACGCCCATACGTCCCGTTTTGACCATCCAAGTTTCGGTGCGATTTGGATAACCGTTGATGAGGACATCACCGAGCGAAAAACGACTGAGAAAGAGCGTGACTGTCTGTTTGAGATGTCGCTCGATCTTCTCGGGGTGACGACCTATTCTGGAGTCTTTAAACGCATCAACCCGGCATTTAAGAAGGCCCTCGGCTGGACACTCGAAGAAATCGTATCGATTAATGGTCTCGACCTCGTTCATCCCGACGATAGGGAAGCAACGATTGAGGCTGCAAATCAGCTGAGGAACGGACTTCTTATTATTTCATTTGAGAACCGGTGTCGTTGCAAGGATGGAAGTTATAGATGGCTCCAGTGGACGTGCACTCCGGCTCCAGAACATCAGGTGGTTTATTTTGCTGCGCGCGACGTCACTGAGAGCAAAGTCGCGAAGGAAGCGATGCGTGAGTTGTCAGAAAGTCTTGAGACAACCCTATTGAGTATCGGCGATGGTGTCATAGCTGCGGACGCGGGAGGAGTAGTCCAGCGTATGAACCCTGTCGCCGAGTATCTCACTGGCTGGAATCTCGGAGATGCCAAGGGCCGAGCGTTTACAGAGATTTTCAGTATCATCGACGAAAACTCCAGAAGTAAATTGGAGGACCCGATCAGTCACTGCCTTCGCCAGGACGCCACCGTAGAGCTCCCGAGGCACGTTCTTCTTCTACGCAGGGACGGTTCAGAGGTGGCGATAGCAGATAGCTGCGCGCCCATTCGCACAGCTGACGGACGTGTGAGCGGCGCCGTCCTCGTCTTCCGAGACCTCGCCAACGAGCGGGGCGCGGCGCAAGTCCACGCCAAGTACGAGCGTCAACTTGTCTTCGCGGACCGCATGGCTTCCGTTGGGACGCTCGCTGCCGGGGTTGCACATGAAATCAATAACCCCCTCACTTACATCACGGCCAATATTGACACCGTTATCGAGGAGATTCGTTTACTTGCTGGCGGCTCATCTTCGGGTCGGCTGAAGGATATCGAAGAGGTCCTCCTTGAAGCTCGCGCTGGCACTGCCAGGGTCGCAAAAATCGTCCGCGGCCTGAAGACGTTTTCTCGTGTTGACGAGGAGCGAATTGGAGTTGTGGACCTGGTTCCGGTGCTCGAGCTTTCGGTAAACATGGCCCTGAATGAGATTCGGCAACGAGCTCAGTTGGTAAAAGAGTTTGGAGTTGTTCCCTTCGTCGACGCGGACGATGCGCGGCTCGGGCAAGTGTTTATTAATCTTCTGGTGAATGCGGCGCAGGCCATACCGGAGGGCAAGACTGACATTAACGAGATTCGAATAGTAACTTCTACGGATACAGATGGGCGAGCGGTTGTGGAAATCCGGGATACGGGCCCGGGTATGGCGCCGGCTCTTATGGCCCGTATCTTCGATCCCTTCTTCACCACAAAGCCAGTCGGGATTGGCACAGGCTTGGGCCTTGCCATTTGCCACAACATTATTTCTAGTATGGGGGGCGAGATTTCCGTCAGCAGCGAGGTGGGGAAGGGAACTGCGTTCAGAGTAGTCCTCCCGCCGTCGAGGATATCTGTGTTGCCGGCTCCATTGCCGGTTAAGCGTTCAGATGGAGCGAGTTCAAAGCCGGCCAGAGTACTCGTCGTCGATGACGAGCCCGCCGTCGGGTTTGCGGTGCGACGCGTGCTTCGGAACCATGAAGTAACCGTTGTAACAGAAGCTCAGAGCGCCTTGGACCTTCTCGCCACTGGGAAGGATTTCGACGTCATTCTGTCTGACCTCATGATGCCAGGAATGTCGGGCATGGAGTTCCACGCCGCTCTTAGCGGCCTTCATCCACGGATGGCGTCACGCGTGGTCTTCGTCACGGGAGGAGCTTTTACGCCCGAGGCGAATGCTTTCCTCGACAGAGTGCCTAATGAAAGGATGGAGAAGCCCTTCAATTTCGTTGAGCTGCGCGAGATGGTACAAAAGTTTGTCAAAGGGACGGAACAGTGAGCGGCAGAACGTTGGCGATGCGGAAGGGGATGCTTGAATGGCGACCACTTCATTGCACTGGCCGGCGGCACGGGGGGCTCCGCACGTCGATGGGGCGGGAGTATCGTCCACGACATGCATCGTGGGCTTCTTATGCGGGGGGTTTGAGTTGACGCCCTCCATCCTGGTTACGGCACCCGACCCGGAACTCAAGGCCATCTTGCGGTTGGCATTCGTGCGTACGTTCTTTGCGACAGCAGAACAGGTCAGGGCCATCATCAGCGTCAAACCTGGTTCAATGGTGGTGGTGATTGATGAAGGCCATGCCCATCTCGTCTCGGGGCTACTTCGGAAGGATGTTCGCGCCGTAGCCCTCGTCACGCCCAAGACGGTTCCCGTGATTTTTCGCCGGCCTATTGTGGCGGTAGTCGAGCGGCCTCTCTTCGCCCCACAAGTCGTCACGGCCATCAAGCTCGCGCTTTCGGAGCTGGGACCCTGATTAGGTAGCCTTCCAGCGCATGTTCTCACGGTGAGTCGTGTTAGATGCCGCGAGAGATGCGCATGCGGACCATTGCAGTCGACACGCCGACGCTGTCCATCGGCTGCGAGCTCGCGGGCCCGGAAAAGGGTTTCCCCGTCGTTCTCCTACATGGCTGGTCGGACGATGCCCGGACCTGGGACGCGCTCTTGCCGGACCTCCACGCGGCCGGTTTCCGTACCGTCGTGCGCTTCCTCCGCGGCTTCGGGCCGACGGGGTTCCGAAATGCGAATACTCCCCGGTCTGGTCAACTAACGGCCCTGGCTTAGGACGTTTTAGACTTGGCGGACGCACTCAGCTTGTCGCGGTTCGCGCTCGTCGGCCACGACTGGGGCGCGCGTGTAAGCTACATCGTCTCGGCCGTGGCCCCGGAGCGAGTAGCGGCGTGCGTGGCGCTCCCCGTCGGGTGGTGGACGAACGATCCGAATCAGCCGCTCTCCCTGCGACAGGCACAGAACTACTGGTACCACTGGCTCATGGCGCTGGATCGCGGAGCGAAGGTCATCCATGAGGACCGAGATCGTTTCCGCCGGAGCGGACGGCATTTTCGTGCCTGGGATGGACCAAATCGCGAAATCACGCGCTTCGCCCATGCGATTGAATTGCCGCTCAACATCTACGCTGGGTACCAGGGCGTGCCGACCATCGATGCTCTCGCTGCCGCCGGCGTACGGCGGGTGAGCGTTGGCTGCGGCGCCAGGTCGCTCAGGATTGCGGACTTTGCGCTCGCAGTGCATCCGGCGGACGCCACGCTCGCCGCGCTCCGCATGCGGACTCTTCAGAGTCTCCGCGCGAAATACCAATTGAACCCATTCAAGTTTGAACCCCTTCAAGTTCATCGTCTACTCCGAGCTCGCTGGCGCAGACACGCCGCTGCCACCGCAGTGACCACGGCACGTGAGCTACAACGACCGGCTGTCCTCGGAAGGCGCCTGGCTGGCTTTCGTAAATGACGTCGGAGCGTTGTTCAGCCAGTCGCCAGTCAATTGACCGAGTCCTGTAACGAGGAGCAGGGGTTACTAAGCGCCGGTGGTTACTCGGAAGCGAAGCTGTCGGTTTCCCCGAACAAGGAATGACGGAGACTTCCAACATTCGAGGGGCATCTTCATCGAGGGTGGTTAGGCTGGTGGTGCGCCTGAGCCTACTGCTCACCGCTCGAGTCATCTGCACTAGGTCAGACGTTCTCGGTTCGTAAATGCGTAGTAAAACGAATTCGAGGCTCACCATGTTCGCTCGTAATGTGCATCTGCAGCTGAAGCCCAACAGTGCGACGCAGTTTACCCAGACGCTGGAGAAGGATGTCCTGCCCCTGTTGCGCAAGCAGCCCGGGTTTCAGGAGGAAGTGGCCTTCATCGGTTCCAACGGCAACGAGGCGTACGCGATTAGTTTCTGGGAGTCGAAGGAGAAGGCCGAGCAGTACGGCCGCGGAGCGTACCCGGAAGTGCTGAAAGCCTTGGCCAACGTCGTCCAAGGGACTCCGCAGTTGCTGAGCTACGAGGTCTGCAGCTCGACGGTGCAAAAGATTACGCCCCGAGCGTAGCCATCGGCAGCGTTGTCGAAAGGGCGGCCGCAAGCCGCCCTTTTTTTATTGGGCTCAAGTCTCTTGCCCGGCCCTCGGCTTACCGGGCTGCGCCGACTCAGAGATGGAATGACCTCCACTTGATTCGCGCCTGGCGAAGAAGTGGACGTAGACCCGCTCGTTGGGGTTGATGCCGCGGCATTCCCGTGAATGCCCGCGGCGCCGTGCGCAGGTGACTCCGCGCGGAGCATTCGGAATTGTCAGTCCGCACGCTTTCATCGGTGCTCCTCCTGTCGAGACGTACGCCAGTCCACGACGGACGCCGCCAGGTGCCGAAAACAGCACGACCGGCGCACTCTGATTCTCCGCCGACGCAGTCGGAGATGTGATGTCGGACGTCGCCGCGCAAGGGGATGGAAAGCGTGCGACTGGAAGCTTGAAAGCTTGATGGAAGGGGACGAGGGACCGTCCGGCTGCCACTCCCCCGGACAGGCGCTCGGTGAAAAGGCGGAGCTCCTACGGCGCTAGCTTCTCCGTCAAGTGGGCGAACTCGAGGTTGATGAACTCCTTCGCTCCCTCGTGCCCTGTGATGCGGACCCAAAGCGCGCCGCCCGGCTGCGGAGCGAGGGCGACTTCGTACGTCAGCGGCTGACAGCACTTGGCAACGAGTTGAAGCCACTCGCCGACATCCTTGAGCACCGTCGGTTCAAGTCGGTAGGCGTAGCCCTCGGGCAACTCCTTCCGTTCACGCAGTGCGTCCCGGAGGCCAGCCACGAGTTCCGTATCGCGCGACCGTTCGGCCTTGGACAGTGCTTTGAGGTTGCAATGAATGTGCTCTTCGGCGGATGCGGGCGTAGCGGAAAGGCCAACGAAGAAGCTACAGAAGAAGGCAATGGTGACGGGCTTCACGGGATGACTCCTGGCAAGGGGGAGAGGAGGAATGGACACCGAGAGCTAAAACGTGACCCTTCCTGCGCCGTCAGCTGCGGCGCATCTCTGCGCGGAGCACGACTGGGGCAGTCCCCACCAGGACCCCGGCCATCAGCCCGAGGACGCCTGCGCTGCCGGCCACGCTGCAACCCAGTGTCCCGGTGAGCGCGGCAACGCAAACCGCGGCGAGCCAGAACGAGATGCGACGCCCTTCGTCCAAGGCGCGCAGCGAGACGTAACCGCCGGCGAGGATGCCCGCGACGAAGGATGCGGGAAGGCAAGGGTCGATTGCGGCACCGGAGAGCCAAAGACTCCCGGTCGCGCGGACGACAACAGGCACCGCGAATGCCGGGAGTCCCGCGAGCACGCCGGCCAGGACCGCACGGGCATACCGTTCGTGGACGAAGGCCAGCGTGAGGGCGAGCACACACAAGGCCCCCCCGAGAACCAGCACCAGCGGGGTCGGCCGCCCGAGGGCCCAGGCACTGAGGGCCAAGGGAAGCGTGAGGAGCAGGACGTGGGACGCCCATCGCGCTCGACCGAGCTCGTACATTCTGCGTCCGCGCCGTTCGAGTTGAGCTTCAGTCACCATGGCCATTGGCCTTCCTCCAGGCGATGCGGAGGCGCTCGAGGGCCCGCTGCCGACGTTTTCGAACGGTTGGCCCAGACGCAGCTGGACCTTCTCCGTCGAAGGCGCCCCTCAGCGCCTCGAGGTCCTGCGGTCGAAGCGAGCCAAGCAGCTCGAGCGCGGCTGCGCGGAGGTCCGCATGGATGAGTGCGTCCTCCGGCGAGAGCTGGTCGGCCGGGACGGCGGCCAGCCCTGCATCGTCCACGTGTTCGCGCCGACGCACCTTTCGCGTCCGCACCGAGAGGCACTCGAAAGAGGCGAAGCCGATGGCCCACGCGATGACGTCGCCATCCGCGCGAAACTCGGCTGCGTGCATGAAGAGCTTCATGAGTGCGGTCTGCGCGGCATCATGCGCGGCGTCGGAGTCGTGCAAGGCGCGGTCACAGAAGACTCGAAGGACTGGCCAGAGGGTGGAGAAGACCGGTTTGAACGCGGCTCGGTCCCCGGCGGCAAGCGCCCTCATGGCGAGTTGAAGCTGCTCCCGCTGCCCAGCGTCCAATGAACCTCTCGTCGCTCATCCCGAAGACGGCGCGTTCCTCAGGGTAGACGCCAGCGCGCGCAATGTGACAGCGAACGCGAAAAGAAGCGCGCGGGGTCCGCAGAGCTGGGTTGAAGCGTGCGCTTCTGGCGTTCGGCCCGTCGCCGGGAGGCGGCGAGACCTACGCTACGGACTAGCAGCTGGTGACGCTGCCTCCCGTGCAGTCGTTGGCCGGCGAAGCATTCGGGCCACAGCCTGAAGCATCGGGGTCGCCGCCGCAGCACTGGGTGTCTGCCGCGTCGGTTGGGCAAGTCCACGAGGTGAATGAGCCGTTGTTGCCCAAGCAACAGGTCAGAGAGAGGGTGGTGCTGCTACATCCGATGCAGAACACCGCAATTGCTAGGACCAAACGTGCCATGTGGTTCCCCTCCGAAGAGTTTCTGCGCTTGAGCCGAAACTATGGAAACTCCAGCGTCAGTCAAGCGCGAAACCCGGCCGAAGTTCTTCCGGCTGCCTGCGCTTGCCGGGGGCCCGGGCAGGACGCTTCCTTCGTTGACGACTCGGTGCTTGGACGTGCCCGTCACGTCTCGACGTAGTCGAGGTCTTTCCCGAAGGTCTCTCGGCTGCCGAGAGCGGAGAGAATGGCGATGGCCAGACACAGCGCGCCCACGAAGGCCGCACTGCCAACGACGCCCATCGTGTTCTTGAGGGCGACGAAGAGGAGGCTAATGAGAATGGTGGACCCGCGGATGATGTTCGGGACTGCCGTGGCCACCGTTGCTCGCAAGTTGGTCCCGAATTGTTCGGCGGCGTTGGTGATGAAGAGCGCCCAGTACCCATTCGCCACTCCGAGGAGGCCGCAGAGCGCGTAGTAATGTGCGGCGGTGGTGGAGCGAGCGGTCAGGAGGAGACAGACGGCGAGCACGTCGACGCAGAGAAACCCCACCATCACTCGCTTCCGCGTCCGGAGCCACTGGCTGAGAAGGCCGCTCGCGAGGTCGCCAACGGTGAGCCCGATGTAGGCGTAGAAAATCGCGCGTCCCGCGGTGGGAGCGGGGTTGATGCCCAGCGCTCGTCCCACTTCGGGAGCGAAGCCGGCGAGGATGCCGATGGCATACCAGAGGGGGAGACCCACCAGCAGAGCCCGGGTGAAGCGCATGGCCCGCTCCCGGGTGGCGAACAAGAGGAAGAGGTCCCCCCGTCGCGATGTACCGCGCTCGGCGGCTCTGTACATCGCCGACTCGGGCACCGTCGCCCGGAGGCCGAGGAGAAAGAGGCCTCCCACGCCGCCCACCACGTAGGCCATCCGCCACGGTAGGTGCTCGCCGACGAGCGGTGCAGCGACGCCGCCGAGGATTCCGACAGCTGCGACGAGCGCCGTCCCATAACCGCGCTTGTCCCGTGGAAGGAGCTCGCACACGAGCGTGACGCCCGCTCCGAGTTCTCCGGCCAGCCCCACTCCCGCGACAAAGCGGGCCACGGCGTAGGCTGGCACCGTCTCCACCCACGCATTCGCGAGATTCCCGAGCGAGTAGAGAAGAATGGAGGCGAAGAGCACCGAGCGCCTGCCGCGGCGGTCACCCCAAATGCCGAAGGCGATGCCGCCCACCAGCATGCCCCCCATCTGGAAATTCAGGAGGATGACGCCGAGGGTGAGCTGATTTGCCACCGGGATGCCAAGCGCAGTGAGGCTTGGCACGCGGACGACGTTGAAGAGCACGATGTCGAAGACGTCGACGAAGTAGCCCAGGGCGGCCGCGGCGATGGCCAGCACGGCGATGCGGGTCCCAACAGACGGGTTCGCCGGGAGTGTTTGCTCAGCAATCATCCAGGAGACTCCCTTCCTGCGAAGGAGTGGAGCGCAACTTACGCTGACGTGGGCCTATGGTGGCCGGAAAGTGCGTTGTGGGAGCGAGAGGTGTTGCCGGCTTCGAGCTCTCCGCCTCGCACTTCTCGAAGTTGGCCCAGAAGCGGAGAACCGCGCGAACATACAGAGGCGTCTCCTGGTTGTCTGGGAGCGGAGCCAACCGGGGGCGGGGGCGTCCGTTGTAGGCCACCAGCGCCGAGATGACGTCGCCTTGGTAGTGCCGCAGAAGAACGGCCAACAGACGCACTCCAGCGAGGATGTTTTTTGCCGGCTTCCAGAGGGCCTCCGGCGTGAAGCCCAGACGTTGTGCATTGCTTGGGAGCACCTGCATGAGGCCGATGGCTCCGGCCCGCGACAGTGCATTGGGGTTGAAGTCGCTCTCCTGCCGGATGACGGCCCGGACGAAGGATGGCGGGATGGACCAGACCCCGGCCACCGCATGGACTGCGGACTGGATGTCGGCTTCGAAGAAGCGCTCGCGCGGGCGGTGGCTGCAGTCGCCGTCTCGAGGTCTCCGAGATGCCGATTCCTCGCTCATGGCTGGAGCGGCCAGGAAGAGGACGAGTGCGACGGCACCTCGCACAGCGATGGTCCGAAGCACGGACAATGGAGCATCCGCCGGTCGTGGCTGCATCTCAGAGAAACCACGAGTACGAAATGGAGAGCATGAGCGAAAAGCCCACGGTCGAATCCGGCCCGAGCAGGACAGTGAAGCGAGGAATGAGGGATGCGCTCCAGTGGTCGGCAAATGCCCATTCGACGCCTACCAGAGGCTGGATGACGGTGTTGTCGGTGCAGAAGTGCGGCAGAAAGGCCGTCGCCAGGTCGCCCGTCGACTGAAAGTTGGAGTAGCTGCGGTGGGACCACCCTGCCTCGAGTCCCACCACCAGCTTCCAGACCGAGCCGCGGACGTACCGAACGCCCCCCAGCACGCCAAAGCGGAACAGGGAGTGGCTCTCGTTTCCCGAGAGTTTTGCAGGTGAAACGACCGTCACGTCGTCATGCGTGTAAGTGATGGGCGGCCCGTAGAAGCCCGAGAGTGTCAGCTCGAACTCGTTGGTGATTGCGTACCGAAGGCCAAGCATCACTTCGAAGTCGGCCGCGAAGATGGTTTGACCACTCATCGCGTATGGGGCCGGAAGGACGAGACCGGAAGCGCCCATTCCTAGGTCAAGGCTCAAGGCGCCGTGGTCGGCAAACGCGGGCGTTGCAGCCAGAAAGAGACTGACAGCCAGCAGGCCTTGGCATCGTCCAATCAAATGGAGACCGACAGGTATGGGTCCATCGAGAGCATCTCCACTCGGTCAGTACGTCGCATTCCCGTTGACGCTGACGTTTCTCGGAGCTCCGTCTCCGAGGTCCGACGTTGGCGTGATGCTCGCATAGCTCTCGTAGGCCCACGTCCCCGAAAATGCTTCGCTCGCGGCGCTGAGGACGTTGGTCCACCGCCGCTGCGTGTACTCGTAGAGCTTGCTTTGCAAACAGATGGGCGCACCCGGTGGGTTCGGCACGCAGCGGCACGTCCCTCCGCCTTCACTCTCTCCGACCCGCCAGAGGTCTTGAATGAATCGATAGAAACGATCGACAGCGTCCGGGTTTCCGTCTGTGGTGAATGTGTATGGCGGAAGCCCGAATGAACCCCACGGGCGCCCCACGTACACGACAATGACGCCCGCGTCTCCGGACTGGGCCGCTGGCACGATGACTCGGTCCTCGTACCCGAGGGGCCGCACGTTTTCGGCTCCGGGCTGCCACGGGGAAATCTCTGCGGTGGAGGTACTGAAGACACTCGCGGGCGCGTCTGCGTGGCTTATGGGATTGCTCGCCACCTCACAGGCGAAGCTCGCGCTACCGATGGTCGTGACGAAGGGTTGTGGGTCAGCTCCGTAGAAGCTGCACGGAGGCACAGTCCCACACACGCCATCGACGTCCCAGACGACAGTGCCAGCGGTCCAAACGGAGTCGTCCCATTCCTCCGTACCTGTCGTTTGATAGCTCGGAAATGAAGTGTTGAAGGGCACTTGGACTGCGTATGGGTTGTAGACGAGGAAGCGCGCCTGGCGAGCAATCTCGCCCCCGTTGTCCCCCGCAAACTTGTTTGGGTAGGTCCCGTTGGCGACCGAGAAGGGGTAGATGGACTTAGAGTCGCCCTCACTCGCGTAGCTCGTGTCAGGTTGCGCGTAGAGCGGAGGGCCGATGATGTGGAACGTGAAGGCGTTGGCGGAGGCGCTTTGTAAGGGACTTGTAGTTAGGTTGCCCGCAGCGTCGGTAGCAGTGACATAGGCTGTAAAGGTGACTGGACTCGTGTACGCAACTGCGAGCGCGGGAATCGTCTCCTCAGTAAGCGGGAGGTCAAAGTAGACGACTCCAGGCGCCGCCTTCTGAGCAGGTATGAGAGAGCCGGTCGATGTCGAACCACCCTCAACAGTAATCGTGTACGTGACAGAAGCTATCGGAGCGTCGGTTGTTGGGTTGAAGGGGATCCCGATTTGAACAAAGGGCACGTTGTTCGTATTGGAGCCCTCTAGATTGGCGCCGGTCGGTTGCGCCGCTCCCCACGAGAGCCGGACGGAGGACTTCCAGACGGCCCCATCCACGCCGGGGCCGACTGCGAAGGGCAGGCTTCCCGACCAGGTGAATTGAGGGGGTATCGCGCTGCTGGCGAGCTGCATCGACCGCTCGTCGAAGTAGCTCGTGACGCTGAAGTCCTGGACGATGGTTGGTGGCGCCTGGTCCTCAAGGCAGGGCAGCTGTAGATGGTACGGGCCGACTGGCAGCGATTCTCCCGAATTGTTCGCGTTGTCCACGCCCCACACATCGAAGTAGGGGACGGAGCCGCCCGTCGCGACGTTGGAAAACGTCCAGACATCGCCGCTCGTGTTGACGCCAGTAAT
>Ga0302325_10006596_pt1 | contig 26010 bp, 24 predicted proteins | sample Palsa_T0_2_FD_201948 | JGI IMG/M metagenome (GOLD analysis project Ga0302325, IMG submission 201948) | Peat permafrost microbial communities from Stordalen Mire near Abisko, Sweden - Palsa_T0_2 | ecosystem: Environmental > Terrestrial > Soil > Palsa > Peat permafrost | place: Sweden: Abisko... | reverse complement strand
TTTTCCTTTTCCGCTTCCATGCGCCTCAACCGTTTTCTCGCTTCCGCCGGCCTCGGCTCCCGCCGCGGCGTGGAAGAGCTCATTAGCACCGGACAAGTCCGCATCAACGGCCGCGTGGTCACCGACCTGGCGACGCAGGTCGGCCCGACGGACGCGGTGAAAGTCGGCAGCCGCCTGCTGCGATCCGAACAGAAGATCACCGTGCTGCTCAACAAGCCAACTGGGTACGTCTGCACGGCGAGCGACGAACGCGATCGCAAGACCATCTTCGAACTCCTTCCGCCGAACTGGCCGCACCTCCACCATGTCGGCCGGCTCGACAAGGACAGTGAGGGCCTCCTGCTCGTCACCAATGACGGCGACCTCTCGCTGGCCCTCACCCACCCGCGCTACAAGATCGAAAAGGAGTACGAAGTTTTGATCGACAAAGCATTCGATCCCAAGGACCGCGAAAAGCTCCTCCGCGGATTTCACATCATGGGCGGCCGCGCCAAGGCGGAGCGCCTGGAAATCCTCAATCCAACGCATCTTCGGCTCATCCTGACGCAAGGAATCAAGCGGCAGATTCGACTGATGCTCTACGAACTCGGCTATGAAGTGGAACGTCTCGCGCGCGTCCGCCTCGGCCCGTTACGCATCGGCGAAATGCACCCGGGCGAGTGGCGGCTCCTCACCGGCAAGGAAATCGCAGCCCTGAAGGCGCCCGCTGCACCAGGTTCCGTGAAGGGCTAGAAACTGCACTCGCTGGTGAATTCTGGACGCTCCAAGGCTGGCGCAATTTCACCTCGGCGGGCACTGGAAACACTCGACCAACTTGCGAAAAAGCGGCAGCCGCCGCGGAACGGACACTCTACCTCGCCAAGCACCGAGGAACTCACGACGGAGCACGTAAATATGATCACACCGGACCGCCGTGAGATTGTCCAAGCCGTCCGCTTCATCGAGGACGAAATGGAACGCCTTGGGTTGAAAACTCGGTCGCACGGAACGGCAGAAAAGCCCGTTCAATTCGGCAAATGCTTCGTTTCGCGAACGAGCCTGATTGGAAATAATGAGGACGGGATGACTCCCTTCCTCCGCAAAGGCGTAATCGTAAATCTCCCACTGATTCACTTCGCGTGCTGCCGACACACCGCGGCGCCGATGCGGTTTGCCTCTGCAATGTCTTCGGCGTCGTAGGCAATCGCAGCGGGCACGGCAGGAGCTTTGTCCAAAGCGTCCTTGCTATACGCGAAGCGATTCGTCCTTCTCGGTCACTGCCCGAGCCGGCCCCCTGGCGAGCTTTTGGATTGGCTTTTGAAGGGGCCTTCTTCACCGCTCAATATTACGACAGTAAACCACACCTCGCGATAAGTTTCTTCGTGTCCGGAACTTCCTTGACGGGCGGCAAGATGCCATGCCCGGTTTTCTCACAGCTGCCGGGCGATCGCCACCCGCCCCGGCGGCCAGGAACCGCCGGCTGCCCCTCAGCCTTCCTCCTCAAGAAGTGCCTGCGCCTGCGGTCGGAAAATAGGAGCAGGCGGTCAAGCGGTCGCGACTTCCATCGTTCAAAATCCCGATACCCAAGAGCCGCATGTTCCACATGCTTTTCAACGTGAATCAGCAGCCGAAGGTTCAGCGCCGTAAGGTATCTCACGGATTACGCTACATGTATCCGCGCAGTTTCCCGCCCGCGCTTCAGGTGCTTCCTTTGATTTCGGGCATTGACACACCACAACTTGTTGTGTTAAACGGCAAGGAACCCCCCGGTTCTCCACAACGAATGCATTGCAGCAAGTGCGGCAGCCTTGAAGACAAGGTCATCGATTCCCGGCTCTCCAAAGATGGCCGGTCAATCCGTCGACGTCGCGAGTGCGTCAAGTGCGCTCATCGCTTCACCACGTACGAAGAGATCGAGCGCGCCGATTTGCGCGTGGTGAAGCGGGATGGACGCAGCGAGCCGCTGAGCAAACAAAAGCTCCTGGGCGGGATGATCAAGGCCTGCGAGAAACGCCCGGTGAGTGTGGAAGTGCTGGAAAGGGCCTCCGAGGAAATCGTCCAGGGACTCGAGAGCGAGTTTCACCGGGAGATCCCGTCGCATGTGATCGGGGCCAAGGTCATGGAGCAACTTCACGAACTCGACGAAGTCGCATACGTCCGCTATGCCTCCGTGTATCGACATTTCCAGGACATTGGCGAATTCCTCGAGGAAATCCAATCCCTGGAGCGCCGCCCCAAGCGCAGTGTGTCGCAACCCGAGCTTTTCAAATAGGCCAACGATCAATCAGCCATGATTTCACTCAAAGACAATCTACCGGTCATCCAGCTTCCCAGTGGTCAGGTCATTGCCTTCGAGTGTGAATGGCTGGTGCGCTCGCTGGTGCAGGCAGCCTCGCGCGCCGGCTACGCGAACTGGTGGCTCGCCGGGCATGTGGCGTGCAGTGTGACGGACTACCTCCGCGACCAGGCGGAGGTGAATGTCCTGCCCGTGGAACAATTGACCAACGCCGTGCAGTCGGTGCTTCAGGTCATCGGCTACGCGGAAGTCGGCCGCCATTTCGTGCCCGCGCCTCCGCGCGTGCAGGTGTCGCTGGTGGAGCTGGCGCGCGAAGCGGGTTCCGGCTATGAATTGGCCTTTTTCGATATGCTTGGCCGCCGCATCCAGGAACTCTGCCGGGAGAAAAACTCCTGTTTCGAACTGCTCGGTCTCGAGCCGTGCGTGAAACTCCTGCGCGCGCGCAAGATCTGGAGCCGCGATTGCGAAGTGCTTCGCGCCGAGATCGTTTCTTTTGCCCGCGAACAAACTGGCACGGCCGCGGCCGACCACGAGGTCATCTTTTCCCTCGCATGACCATCTTTGAAAAAATCGCGGCTCGCGAAATCCCCGCCCGCATCGTCCACGAGACGGACGAGTTCGTGGCCTTCCACGACGTCAATCCCCAGGCGCCCGCACACGTGCTCATCGTCCCGAAACGAGTCATTGCGAGGCTCGCGGAGGCCAGCGCGGCGGACGCCGGATTGCTCGGGCGGATGCTCGTGGCCTCGCGCGAGATCGCGCAAAAAGTCGGCGTCGCCGAAAGCGGTTACCGGGTGGTCATCAATAACGGCCCGGATGCCGGCGAATCGGTGCCGCACCTTCACCTGCATCTGCTGGGCGGACGCCAGCTGGCGTGGCCACCCGGTTGACGCCCGCATCCACCCGGAATTCACCACCATGTTTTCCTATCTCCCCAATTATCTCCCGATCGTCGCCGCAGTGGTTGTTTACCTGGTGCGCATTGCCGAAGTAAACCGCAAGCGCGAGACGGTGGCGGGCAAGGTCCAGGAGAATCTGACCCTCCGGCTTTTCGTGCTCATCGGCACGATTATGACCTTCGGCTCGATCGCCGAATATCTCGTGCGTGGCGGCGGCTTCTCGTGGATCGCGCTGGCGGCCGGGCTGATTTGCGCGGTGGTCTCGTTCAAGCTTCGCTGGGCGGCCATTGCGGCACTGGGCAAATTCTGGAGTCTGCACGTCGAGATTCGGGAGAATCATGAATTCGTGCAGAGCGGTCCGTTTCGCTGGGTGCGGCATCCGGTCTATTTTTCCATGGTTCTCGAATTGGCGGCCTTCGGCCTGATGTGCAGCGCGTGGTGGATGTTGCTCTTCATCCCCGTGGCTTTCATTCCCGCTTTGGTCATGCGTCTGCGGCTCGAGGAACCAGCTCTCGTCGAAAAATTTGGGGACAGGTATCGTGAGTATCAGCGCCGGGTGCCAATGCTGATTCCCTACAAATGGCCGTCCGCGAAATAGTCGCCGCCCAGCGCCGCCGCATTGTGATTACCGGCATGGGCGTGATCACGGCGCCCGCGCAGCGGCTGGATCAGTTCTGGAATAGCATCCGGCACGGGATCAGCGGCGGAAAGAGAATGACACGCTTTCCGGCGGGCGCGGCCCCGACCCAGATCGCCGCGCAGATCGACGATTTCGACGCGGCCAACTACATGGACGCGAAAATGGCGCGCCGGCTGGACTACTCGCACCGCTACGGCGTGGCCGCGGCGCGGCTCGCGCAACAGGATGCGCGGATTGATTTTTCGAAGGTGGACGCCGACCGGGTGGGGATTGTCGAAGGCACGTCGGCGAGCAGCAATGAGACCGCATCCAAGGCCGACGAAGGATATTTCAAGCGCGGCTACAAGGGCGTGGGCCCATTTGCGCTGATCAATGGTTATAGTGGAGCGGGCTCCGGCGAGATCGCCAAGGAGCTCAATATCCGAGGCCATTCCGTGACCCTCAGTTCCAGCAGCGCCTCCGGAAATGATGCCATCGGGTACGCCCTGAGCATGATCCGGCATGAAGAGGTCGACGTGATGGTGGCCGGCGGCTCGGAGGCGCCGATCGTGCCGCACATCTGGGGCGCGCTTTGCCTGAACCAGGTGCTGAGCCGCCGCAATGACACCCCGCAAAATGCCATGCGCCCGTTCGACAAAACGCGCGATGGCATCCTTCTGGGCGAAGGCTCCGCCTACCTCGTGCTCGAGGAACTTTCCTACGCGCTGAGCCGCGGAGCGCGCATTTATGCGGAAATCCTGGGCCATGGCCGCAGTTGCGAGGCCTACCACCCGGTGGCGCCGCATCCGGACGGCATCGGCTACTATCGGGCAATCCAAAAGGGCATTCGGGAGGCGCAGATCGACCCGGCGGAAGTCGATTACATCAACGCCCACGGCACCGCGACGGACGCCAACGACGTGGTCGAGACCAAAGCGATCAAGCGATACTTCGGCCAGCACGCCATGCGACTGGCCGTAAGTTCCACAAAACCCATAACTGGCCACCTGCTAGGCGCGACGGGTGCTTTAGAGACCATCGTGTGCGCACTTGCCCTCCATCATCAGGAAATCCCGCTGACGCTCAATCACGATGAGCCCGGCGAGGGATGCGACCTTGATTACGTCCGGGGTCGATCCCGGCCGTATCCCATCCGAGTCGCCCTGAATCTGAGCAGCGGATTTGGCGGCAAGAACTCGTGCCTGGTGCTGCGGCGCTACACCTCCTGAGATGAAATTCGGCGAACTCATTCCGCTGGTCGGGGCGCTGCTGAACTTCACGCTGGCCATTTTTGTCCTCGTCCAAAACCCCCGGGCCGCGGTCGCTCGCGTGTATTTCCTCATGGGGATGTGTTTCGCCGTCTGGAATTACGGCACGTTCTGGATGTTCCGTGTCCCGGCCGGACCGGATCACTACGCCGACGCCCTGTTCTGGGCGCGATTTCTGCAATTCGGCGTCATTTTCATTCCTCTCACCCTCTGCCACGTCTCCTTCCTGGTGGCTCAGATTCGCATGCCGAAGCGGATCGTGTGGGCGGCGTATTCCTTCCACATCTTTCTCTTTTGCAGCAATTTCACGGGCTTCTTTCTCGCGGGAGTCAGGAATGTCGGCTACGCATGGTACTCGGTCGCCGGCACCGGCTTTTGGATGTTGAGCGGAGTCTTCTCGCTGATGTGGGTCTCCGTCGTCGTGCTCATCTGGCATCGCCGCAGCCTGCCACCCCTCGGGAAGCGGCGCCTGACTCCGCTGATCGCCGCGCAAACCGCGTTTGCGATTTTCGGCTGCAACGACGTCCTCCCGATTCTCGGCATCTATTATTACCCCTACACACACTACCAGGTCTACCCCTTTGGCAGCATGGCGGTGATTCTCTATGGGGTGATCGTCGGATACAGCGTGCTCCAGTACCAGCTGCTGGACGTGCATGTGACCCTCAACCGCAGCGCGGCAAAGGCGGTGCGTGTGCTCTTCATCTTCCTCACCGGCCTGTGCACGCTGCTGGTCTTGTGGCTCTTCAACCGCGAAGAATTCACCTTCTACTCGTTCTTTGCCGCTCTGCTGACGCTGATGATCGGGGCGCTGTGCGCAGCGCTGCTGTTCCCGCGCCTCTTCGGCGAAACGAGCGAAGTCGTTGAGCGCCATATCCTTGGCGATACCTTCGAGTACCAGGACCAGGTGCGAAAGTTCATCGAGACGATCACGTGGCACAGCGACCTCACGACGCTCTTCAACGATCTCCACGAGCTGCTCACCCGCGTCTTCCGCCTCGAGAGCTACAGCCTGATCCTGCGCAACGAGACAAACCTGCTCTTCGAACTGACGCGCGCCTACCCGGCGGGATCGTCCCGGACACTGCCCGAATTGCGGCCCCAATCGGCGATCTTCCGCTACTTCGAAACGTCCAAGCGCGAGTACCTCCCGCTCGACAGCGACCACCAGCGCAGCCGCAGTGGCCTGCTGGCCCGCCAGGCCCGCGAGGAACTGGCTCCGATGCAGGCCCACTTTGCTTTCTCGCTGTCCTCGGAAGGCGAAATCTTCGGACTGCTCCTCGCCGGCAATAAAATCAACGAGCAGTTTACCTCGAACGATGTGGGGCTGCTCATCTCGCTGGTGAGCAACCTCAGTCTCATCGTCAACCAGATCCGCCTCCGAACACAGGTGCAGCAAGCCATGGAACTCGACCTCCTGGGCAAAATGTCACGTGGCATGGCCCACGACCTGAACAACCTGCTCACGCCGGTCTGGACGCTGTTGCAGCTGAGCAACGAGAACGGGAACACCGAACCGCTGGACGACGAACTCCTGCCGGTGGCCTTGCGCAACGTCGCCACGATGCGCGCCTACATCAAGGAGGCGCTTTTCTTCTCGGAGAATCTGCGGCCCGATTTACAACTCGGGCGGCTCGATCTGGTCATTCACCAGGCCGCGGATCTCGCCAGAGCCAGCCGGAAAAAAGAAGTGGAAGTGGTGGCCGACACTCCCGGCGAGGCGCTCGTCGAAATGGACGAAGTGCTGATCCAGCGGCTCATTGCCAATCTCATCTCCAATGCGATCGATGCCTCGCCATCCGGCTCGCAGATTCGCGTGCAACTCGAGCGGCTGGCAAAATCCGAAGTCAACCGCGAATGGTGGCGCGTGCGCGTGATCGACCAAGGCGAAGGCATTCCCAAGGAAAATCTTGGGCGCATTCTGACGCCGTATTTCACGACCAAGAATCGCGGTGACGAAAACCGCGGCTTCGGCCTGGGCCTGGCGATCTGCCGCAAGATCGTGAACCTGCACGGCGGCCAGCTCACCATCACCAGCCAGCCGAGGAAGGGCACCATGGTCCAATTCGATTTGCCGAGCCGCGTGAATAAACCGACCGCCCAGTCGGTCGCGCAATCCACCCCCGCCTGATGCGCACGCTTCTCATCATTACCAGGCAGCTCTCGCTCTCCCACGCCGTGCAGACGGTGCTCGATCCGGTGAAGTTCCAGTTGATCACCAAGGAGGCCATCGGCGAGGCCGAGTTCCTGCTCTCGCGCGGCGCGATCGATGCCACGATTCTCGATTCCGAGTTGACCGATGCGCGGGCCATTCGCCTGATCGAGGAACTCAAGACGTTCGCCCCAGGGTGCCCGATTTTAATTTATGCCGGCGAAAAGCAATGGGAATGGGAGGAAGACGCCTATCTGCTCGGGGTGGATCACATTCTCACCAAGCCGGTGCGCGGCAAACTGCTCAACACGCTCCTCGACCGCCTCTTTCCGGCCCACGAACCGATCAAGGCGCTGGTGCCGGCCAGCCCGACGAATATCGAGAGCGTCTCCCTGCGGCCGTACGTCGACCAGGTGCGCGCGCTCGAAGCCTTGCGCCGCTTCTCCGGCATTCTGACTCACAGCCTGGACGCCGCCGGCTTGCTCAAGCAGTTTCTGCTGCTGCTGCGCGAAATCATCGGGGTGAACCGCGCCATCATTTTCCTGCGCAAGCCTTCCGGATTGCTCAGCGACGGGCCGCTCGCCCAGGACGATCGCTGGCTCCGTTCCGCCTGCGCCATCGGGCACGACCAAAGCGTCCTCCAGCACTTCGCGCTCTCGCTGGGCGCAGGCATCGGCGGTCATCTGCACCGCCAGGGGCGGATTCTCCGCGCGAGCAGCGCGGAGGCGCATAACCACCGCGAGATCGCCAAGGAGTTTCAGCTCCTCGGGGCGCAGGTGGCCATTCCGATCCTCGACCGGGAATCCCTCCTGGGAGTGGTGGTCTTGGACGAGCGTCTGACCGGCGAATCCTACGCGAATGAAGAATTGGCGCTCATCTTCCACATGCTCGAGGAGGTCGGGCTGGCCATCCGCAACACCTGGCTGCACGATCAGTTGGTCGGTAATCACGACATGGTGGCGGACATCCTCGGGCACCTCGGCAGCGGCTGCGTGGTCTTCGGTGGCAACCTGACCACACTGCACGCCAATATCTCGGCCAGCGAGTATTTCCTGCCCGAAGGAAAGGCCAAGGGCCGACTCGAGTTTTCGGACCTTCCACAGGAACTCGGCAGCCGCATCTTCACCGTCATCAAGTCCGGGGACAGCGTGCCGCCCTTCCGCTTCGACAAACTGTCGAGCGCGCCCGGGCGGGTCTTCCGGGTGAGCATTTTACCGTTCCGAACGGCCAGTTCGGCCGGCGCCAATGCCGCGCTCCTGATCATCGAGGACGTGACCGAACACGAGCGCGCCCAGCGCCTCGAAATCGAAGCCTCGAATCTGCGCTTGGTAAAGTCGATGGCCGAGCATCTGGCGCACGAGATCGGCAATTCGCTGGTCCCACTTTCCACCCATCAGCAACTGCTCAAGGAATCGATCAACGATCCGGAGTTCCAGGAATCGCTTTCCGTGGTGCTGGCATCGGGCGTCAAACGCATCTCGCGGCTGTCCAACCAGATGGTGTTTCTGGCCCGCGAATGGCAGGGCGATTTCCGCGAGTCGGTGCAGATCGCCGATCTCATCGTCGAGGCCTTTCACGAGGCCCACACCTTTCACCCGGGCAAAAAACTCGCCCAGCTTCAGTTCAACAAGGACATCTCTCCGTGGAAAATCACCGGCGACCACAAAGCCCTGCGCCACGCCTTTTCCGAAATCATCCTCAATGCCCTCCAGGCCAACCCGGAGGATCCCAATGTGGCCGTTCATCTTTCGGAGAATCCCGACGGCTCCCCCGAACTCCAGGTCGAGGTGCGCGATTCCGGCACCGGTTTCGATCCCGAGACCGCGCAACGGGCGCCGGAGCCGTTTTTCTCGACGCGCAACGTGGGCTTGGGCCTGGGATTGACCGTTTCGCGCAAAATTATTGAGAGCCACCATGGCAAAATTGAGATTCCGCATCCGCAAAAAGGGGAACCCGGGGTGGTCCGCGTTTCGCTCCCGCTTCAGAACTGACTGAAAATCATCAGCTTTGCCAATTTTCCTTCTGGCCAAGGCATTTTAAATGCTGTCTCATGTCCGCGAATGAAGCGCCCCTCTGTTGCATTTTGTTTATCGATTGTATCGCTACTACTGTGCGTGACTCCCCGTAGCTTCGGGCTTGGTTTTCGCATTCCTGATCAAGACGCCGAGGCGACCGCCCGCGGCGATGCCTTCGTCGCCACGGCCGACGACCCTGCGGCCATCTACTACAATCCCGCCGGAATTACGCAGCTCGAGGGTACCCGCGTGCTCATGGGTAGCTATGGCATCTTCCTGCACAATACCGTTTCCCTTTCCGACGACCGGGGCAGCTTCTCGAACTCGAACCAGGGACTGCAGACGGTGCCGAGTTTCTACTTTACCTGGAAGCCGCAGAACGAGCCGATCGCGCTCGGCCTCGGCATTTACACGCCGTTCGGCTTCGCCGTCGATTACCCCGACAACACTCCCTTTCGCACCATCGCGCGCAAGGGCAGCATCGATTACACGACCTTCAATCCGGTGGGCGCGATCAAGGTCACCTCGACTCTTTCGGTCGCCTTGGGAGCGACCATCAACTACGCCGATGCCGAATTGGAACGCGGCATCAGTACCCCAGGCGACCAGTTTGACTTCAAAGGCCATGGGATGACGTATGGGTTCAACGCCGGCATCATGTGGGATCCGGACGCCATGAACCACTTTGGCGCGACCTATCGCGGGCCCACGCGCGTCGATTTTACAGGCCACTCGAAGATCTTCTACGATTCCTACGACGTCCCGACACCGGCGGGAGCGGTGACTGTTCCCGGAGCGAACTTTCGCCAGAATGCCGACGCCGAGTTCAATATTCCGCAAAGCCTCACCCTGGGCTATTCGTTCCGTCCCGCGCCGGACTGGAATTTTGAGTTCGACTGGGATTGGACGGACTGGAACACCCTCAACACGGTGACCCTGAAGCAGAGTAGCGGCGACATTGCACTTCCCTTCGACTGGCATTCGAGTTCGATGTATGAGTTTGGAATTACCAAGAAATTTGCGCATAAATTTCACGCCAGCGTGGGATACGTTTACAGCGAAAAATCCGTGCCCAACGAAACATTCAATCCCGCCATACCCGACTCGAACCGGCACATTTTCAGCGCCGGAATTGGGCAGCACTATGACCACGTAAGCTGGAACATCGCCTACCAATTCACCTTCGGGCCGCCCCGCACCATCGACCAAGGAACCGCCGCCGATGGCGTTTATCGATTTGATAGCCACGCCATCACCTTCTCGTTTGGATACGACTTCTGAGTCGCAACCGCAGTCCGGCCCTGCTGCCGCCAGCAAGCCAACGCTTCTGATCGTCGACGACGAGGAGGGGCCGCGGCAGTCGTTGCGCATCGTTTTCAAGAACGACTACCAAGTGCTCGTGGCCTCGGACGGCGTTGAGGCGATCATGCTGGCCCGCTCCAATCCCATTAGCGTGGTCGTGTGCGACATCATGATGCTCGGCATGTCGGGAGTCGAAGTGCTCAAGGAACTCAAGCAGATCGATCCGGTAATCGAAGTGATCATGCTGACCGCATTCGAGACGATCGAGACCGCGCGCCAGGCCCTCCGGCACGGGGCCAGCGACTACCTCAACAAGCCGTTCGACATTCCCACGATGCGGGCCGCCGTCGCACACGCCGCGCAGAAGCATCGAACCGCGGTCGAGTTTCGGCAGAGCAACCAGCAATTGCAGGAGCTCCAGCGGGTCATCCACGACCAGCGGATGCGCGAGGAGATGGCCCGCACCCAGGGGGAGATATACGCCAGCGTGCTGCACGACATCAACAGCCCGCTCACGGTGATCTCCGGCTTTGTGGAGTTGATCAACCGCTCGATGCAAAACACCGCGCGTGTCGAGGGCCAGCAGCTCGAAAGCCTCCGCGACGACCTGAACAAACTCAACGGGCAGGTGGGACGCTGCTTTGAAATCTCCCGGCGCTATCTCAGCTTCCTCCACAACCAGACCTCGGAGAAATCGCACGTCGGCGTGAACCAGATCATGAGCGATCTGAAGGAATTGCTCATCCGGCATCCCACGACCAAAGGCCACCACTTCACGGTCACCGGCCTGGACCGGGACGTGATCGCCGAGATCAATGGCACCGATTTCCTCCAAGTCCTGCTCAACCTCACCATTAACGCCCTGCAAGCCACCTCGCACCCGCATCGCGTCACCGTGAGCAGCCAGTTGCACCCCAATCCCATCGACGTCGCCAAATTTCCCGACGGCGCCAGCCAGCGAATCATCAACCGCGACGGTTTTGCGAATCGTACCCCCATCCTCACGATCACCGTCGAAGACGATGGCCCGGGCATCCCGAGCGACATGCTGGCGCGGATGTTCGAGCAACGCTTCACGACGAAGCCGCCCGAACACGGCACCGGCCTGGGTCTGTCGATCGTCAAGCGGTTGGTGCGCGAGGCCCGGGGCGCCATTCTCATCCAATCCTCCCCCGGCAATGGCGCCAAATTCACCGTCTGTTTGCAGACGCTGAGTTAATTTCCGTCCTTCTCCACGACATCCGCGGGCAGCAGCAGTTCTTTGGAATCACGGGCCAGGCACGGCGGCACCGTCAGCAGAAAGACTTTTCCACCCAGGTGCTGGAACTTCCACAGTCGTCCGTCTTCGCCCTCGCCCACCGGCACGCTGAAGTAGCCGGGTTTGGCTTCCAGCGCATACGCCACTTTGCCACTGCCATTCAGTACCTCTCCCTGCCCCTGCGCAAACCCGCCGACGATTTTCGTGCCTTTTGGCACATAGAAATAAAGACTCCACCGGCCCTGTAACTGCGCCGGGTGATCGCGTGTGGAAATCACCGTCATGGGAAGATCACCAGACCAGGTCACAGCCGTCCCAGCGGTCTGATCGGTAATCTCGATGCGGTGCAATCCCGTGAAGTTGGTCTGGAGATCCACGGCGCGCTCCAGTTTATCGGGCACGAGTTCGACGTGGGCGACACTCTTCATTTCCGGCTCTGCAGCGGGATAAAACTCCACCCTGGCTGGTCCAAGAGCATCGTAAATGAGCCCTGCTTTGGCCTTGAGATGGATGTCCGCCGGCGCCTGCTCGATCCAGGTATAGTACGTCTGCGGGCCGCGCGTGAACGTGCCCATGCTGCCCGCCTCGACCGGCGTCAAATGAAGAGGTGCGGCCGGAACCAGATTTTCGCTGAACGCCACCGGCTGAAAATCAAGCAGCTTCCTCGTGGTGATTCCGCTCTTCACAAGATCCGCCAGCTCCGTGGCGGCAAATGCTTCGCTGCTCTTCCAGGAATTCTTGCCTTCCGCCACCTGCCACTCGGCGCCGGCGGGCACTTTCACGGTTTTGTCCCGGTGGGGTAGATCGCGCCAAAGGGCGAGGGTGTGGACCATGTTCGAGGTGCGCATCCGCCAGGCATGTCGGAGCAGATTTTCAAAAGCCTGCTGGCGTGCCGCGCCCGTCGCCGAGGAGTAATCAAGCCAAAGTTCCACGTAGCGCGTATAGAGGACAAGGTCTTCGAGCCGCACGCCGACGCCATCGTCGTGGTCGATGCGCCGGGCCTCGTCGAGCAGGCGGTACATGCGGCCGATAAGATCATCGCTGAGCGGCTGGCGGTGGGCGCTGTCGAGCAATTGGTAGAACTTCTCCATCGGTTTCCGCCCCGGCCCAAAGGCCTTGTCGAAAAAGTCCGCCTTCAGCTCCTCCAGGCGATTGGCCTCGCGCGGATCCCAGAGCAGGCGCGCGGCCACATAGTAACCCAGGCCATTCGGTCCCCAGTTATCGCTCGATTCCGCGGACATGAACCGCGCCGATCTTTCCTGGAAATGCGGAATCGTTTGCTGAAGATACTCAAGATTCCCACCGCGCGCCGCTCCCGGTAGATCGCGGTCTGACGGATTGATACTGTAATACTCGCGGATTCCCAGCGTGACCGCCCGCTGCGACCAGCCATCGAGCAACTGGTCGATGGTAAAGCCGCCCCGGATGTAACCGGTGGCGACGCTGACCACCACCGCGGGATGCGCCTGAATGTGCGGCGGCGGCGAATGTTCGTTGTAAGCATACATGCCCACCAGCTTGCCCGGATATTTCCGGGTTACGGCTTCGGCCACGGCGTTGGCCAGCGTCAGCGCGCGGTCGGTGACACTCCCGAGTTTCGCGCACGCCGGGCACTCGCACCACCCACCGCCGTCACTGGGCTCCATGGAAATGGATGGTTTGTTCGGGTCGCGAGCGAGTTGCGCCAGCGCGTCGTCCACCACCAACTGGCGCAGACCAGGATTCGAGATGCAAAACTTGGTCGACTTTCGCGCCCCACCCACGAGGCCGAGATACTCCGGGTGCGCGGCAAACTCCGCCTGGTGACGCGCCAGAATGCCATCGTACGCGTGCCCAGTGCTGAGATCGAAGCCCTCCACCGCGCGATTTCGTATGCACCACTGTTCGTACGTGGCCCGGTTTTCGGGCAAAGGTCCGAAGCCATACCAAATGTGCCGCGCGCGGTAAGCCGGATGTTCCCGCACATCCACGGCGATGGCGAGCGCCGCCACCCGGGGAATGACCTCCCAATGGGAACCGGGAAAGAACTGCCGGTAACCGAGACGGCCGAGCAGATCCCAGACGGCATCCTGCACCGCAAGGTCGGTCGCTCCCAATAGCCACAATCCATGGTCATGCGACCGCAGTAGATAGTCCTCGTCCTGCGTCCGATCGCCGGAATCGAAGGAAACGCCCGTCTTGAGTCCCGGAAAATCCTGGGTGCGTCCGATGACCAGGCCATTCGCACCGTCACCGGTCCGCACTTCAAATTTCGCGCCCGCGAGCCGCCCCAGATAATCCGCGAGCGTGGCCGCATTCGCTTTGGTCTCCGCCGAGGCGCTCTGGGAAACGATTACCGGCAGCAGGGCTTTTCCATCGCGGGCCAATTGCGCGGTGGCCGCAGTATGGCCATCCAGGGACAGCAGAAAGAGACAAGCAAAACTCCAATAAGCGCGCTTCATTACCGCGGCGGGTATCCCGGGACGACGAATCCGGAGGAAAATTTCATCGTTTTCATAAAAGTTCCACGCGGGCGGGGCGAGTGTGCCGCAAAACCTTCCAGCGGCAAGAGAATCTGTCTTGGGATGTTCCGATGGGGCTCGCGGCTACTCGTAAATGTCTTTGCGATGGCCGACGGCCACCACCAGCACCAGCAGCTCGCGGTCCCTAATCTGGCAGAGAATTCGGTAACGCCCGACGCGATGGCGCCAAAGGCCGGCCAATTCCACCCTTAGGCCTTTGCCAAACCGGCGTGGATCAGCGTCCGTGGCAACCCGTTCGTCGGGGTGGTCCAGGATATCCCTTTGGGCCTGACTTCCAAGCTTCTTCAGTTCCTTCAGGGCCCGCACATCGAACCTATAGACCCAGCTCACGCTTCACGTCTGTGGCGGAAGATGTTTTGGCTGGCCGCTCCAGCCGCTGCGTAGCCAGGTAGGTATCCTCAAGATCTTCAATATGTTTGAGGATGGCCTCTCGGGCGTAATACGTCTTGGTGCGTCCATTCCTCCCGGCCAAGCGGTCCAATCGCTTCTCGATTTGAGGATTCAGTCGAATCGAAAGCATAAAACGGCCTACCGCGACCCGGTGCGCGGGCCGAGGAAATGGCGCAGCGCGTGCGAGGCTCCCAGCGGGATCAAGGCCATCGCGTAAAAGAACATTCCGATGACCACGGCGCGGGTCGCGGTCGTCAGCGGCGCCACCGACTCGCTCCTCATCACCAGGATGATCGCCCCGAAACCGATAATGGCCAGGCAGATCAATGTGACCAGGACGTAGCGCGCCCAACCATAGCGCATCCACATCGCCCCCAGGAGCACCGTCGTCCACAGCGTGCAGCCGAAGGTCATCCCCCAGGAAATGGCGAGATAGGTATTCATGCTATCCCTGCAAAATCGTAAAAAGAAATACTCCGCCGCCATGAGAAGGAGGAAGGTAACGGCAATCCAGATTTTCGCCCACAATTTGCGTTTCCTGGAGTGTTGCATAACTAGCGATTCGGCTCAGTAATCATCGGAAGGGACCGATCATTGAGGGGTCAGTTCCAGGACGCGTCCCGGCAGCCATCCGGCCTTGCTCTTGAAATCAACCGGGCGCGTGTATTCGAGGATGAGCACGCGGCCCTGCCCGATCCCGAGGACATCCAGTGGCCGGGCCAGCGGAGCGACGACGGTATGCACTTGCGCGGTCACTCGTTTTTCCCCGGCAAGGTTGACCCGGACGGAGAGCAAATCAAATCCCACATCCTCGGGCGCGGCCGGGGGGCCGAGCAAATTGCCAAAGCGGGTGACGAGAAAGCTTCCCCGCAATAACGCGGGAAAATCGTCGCCGCACCAGATCGCCCCGCCCGGCGCGGAATGCGCATCGAACGTGGAAAGCCCCGCGGCTGAACCACCACCGGCCGGACCCAGATTCACCACCGGGGGAGTAAATTCCAATCCGGGCGGCGGAGCCGGTGTGTAGGGATACGGGAATCCCGGTTTCACCGGCCAATCGGCGAATTGGTAAGGAAAGCCGTAATGCCGGCCTCGTTGGATAAAGTCCATTTCTTCGGGCGCACTATAATCGGGGCCATTGCTGAACGTGAACAGATTTCCGGCGGCATCCCACGCAAAACCATAGGCATTGCGAATCCCGCGGGCAAAGATCTCGAGCTTCGGCGGTTCCTCATTGGGATTGAGGCGCCACAGGCAGGCGGTGGTCTCGACTTCGCCGCCCTGGTAGCGTTCCGGATCGTTCCCGGTCTCGCCGCCATCGGTGCGCGAACCGCTGTTCACGTATAGCATGCCATCGGGACCGAAGGCCAGGTGACTGACCCCGTGATTGTAGGGCCCGACGCCGTACGGATACCGGGTGCGAAACCAAGGCCGCATCTTTGCCGGGTGGCCATCGACCATCTCGCTCGAGCGCCAGATGACGACTTCATTTTGGTGCGGAAGACTTTCGGTGCGCTTTTGATTGCTCACGATCCAGAGCCGGCCGTGGTCGTCGACGGTCATGCCCATCGTCACGGTATCGCCCTGGCTGAGGTCAAGGTAGTCGGTGGCCTTGATGATTTGCCCGAAGGCGCCGGCCGCCAGATCGAGCAGGTAAACGCCGCCATTCTGGGCCAACCCATAGATGGCGTGGTGCTGGGGGTCCGATGCGAGGCGCGTGAAGAACTCCGGCAGTTTGGCCACTTCTTTCAAGCGAAAACCGGGCGGCGCGGGCGGCAATGGCCGGTATTCGGCGGAAGCGAGAAGCTCCCGGTACGTGGGAAAGCGCGAGTGGCTTCGGCCCTCGCGCACTTCGTCCAATGTAAACACGGGATGCTGGTTGCCCCACGAGTTCCCGGCATACGTGAGCACATCGGTGACTTGGGCGTCATCGAGGATTTGCGCCGGCATGAGATTGTTGAAATGCCGTCCGGCGACATCGATCGGCCCCGAAAGCCCTTCACAGAGGGCCTTCACCACCTGGTCGCGCTTCGTTGCGAGCCAATCGCTCTGCGCAAGAGGCGGGTAGATCGGCGGCGTACCCAGACCGTTCGGCTGGTGGCAAAGGGCGCATTTTTCGACGAAGATCTTTTCGCCGCGGGCCATCTGCTCCGCCGGCGGCGCTGCATTGGCTGGCGCCGCCAAGGAGAGGAAGATCAAGCCCGCGAAGCCAGGCACCAGCGCAGCGCGTTTGTTCATAGCCGATCGCTCAGTTTTCGATCCGGTAGAGGCCCGTCTTCGTCCGCAAGACCAGCGCTTTGCCCGCGACCGCGGGCGAAGCCAGGCAACCATCCGCCAGTGGATTCTCCGCGAGCACCTGAAACGTATCGCCAGGCAGCGGGGTCTTCCATTTGATGTGGTCGGCCTCGCTCCAGGTGAGTGGCAAATCGGAGGCGTCCGTGTGTCCCGAAGCCAGCGCGCGAAATTGCGGCCAACCGTCACTCGCCCACACGGGACTCAAGGCGAGCGCGATCGACGCGAGAGCGCCGGCCAGAGGACATTTCCTGGAGGAACGGGAACGTATGATCATCCCAGTAGTCCCTGCCACAAAGCTCGCACGCATCCAAGTCTTTTGGCCGGGGGCCAGGGATGGCTAGTGCGTCCGCCGGTGAACGGACATGGGCAACCCGCCTTTGATGCGGAGGGTGACCAGCGGCTGCGGAACGGGCGTGCATCCGGGCGCCAGTCGTAGCGTCCAATGCCGGCCGATCGTCGCCAGGACCAAAATGGCCTCCATCCAGGCAAAACCCTCGCCGATGCACTGTCGCGGACCACCGCCGAAAGGGAAATACGCGTACTTTGGCAGGCTCGCCGTGAATACCGGCGTCCAACGATCCGGATGGAACCGCTGCGGCTCTGGAAAGAAGCGGGCATCGCGGTGCATGACGTACTGGCTCATGAAGATAATCGCACGCGCGGGGACAGTGTAGGCGCCGAGCTCGCAGGCGGCGATCGCCCGGCGGCCCAGGACCCACGCCGGTGGATAAAGCCGCATGGATTCACGAATGACTTTCCCGGCAAAAACCAGCGCCGGCAGGTCCGCGAGAGTTGGCGGTCGGCCGTTTAAGACGCGGTCGATTTCCTCATGGAACTGCCGCTCGACCCCGGCATTCTGCGAGAGCAAATACCAGGTCCAACTCAGCGCATTGGCCGTGGTCTCGTGGCCGGCGAGGAAAAGCGTCATGGCTTCGTCGCGCACTTGCTGGTCCGACATTCGCGTCGCGGCATTTTCCTCGTCCTGGGCGGAAATCAACATCGACAGCAGGTCGTCACGGTCCTCCCCGCTGGCCCGGCGCGCATCGATGAGTGCGTAGATGATTCCATCGAGCCTGGCCCGCGCCGCTTTCATCCGACGAATCGCCGGAAGTGGCAGACGTTCGATCACGTCGGCAAACGGCAGCATCATGAGGGGAAAGGCGTGCATCGTCGCCGTCAGCGCCGCGCCAATTTCCGTGGCATCCGATTCGAACCGCGCACCGAAGAGGGCCTGGCCGACGATCGCGAGCGTCAGCCGCATCATGTCCTCGCTCGCATCGATGGCCTGCCCATCGCGCCACTGTTCGCCGGTGCGCCCGGCCAGCGTCGTCATCACCTCGGCAAATCCGGCCATCACGCGCTGATGAAAAGCCGGCTGGATCATGCGGCGCTGTCGGAGGTGCAACTCGCCCTCGCTCGTCAGCAAACCCTCGCCGAGGAAGCGCTTCACGCGCTCCAATCCGCGCCCCTTGGTGAAATTCTTGTGCTGCGTGACGAGCACCTCGCGGATCAAATCGGGGTGATTAATGACAAACGCCTTTTCGCGGCCCAGCCGCAGGTAGACGACGTCGCCGTATTTGCGCGTGATCCGTTCCAATAGCCCGAGCGAATCTTTCCGAAACTGCAGCAGAAGACTGCCGGGAAAGTAGCCTTTCGGACCGGGCGGTGTGCGAGTCATGGCGCCAAGGTATCACTGGCGGCTTCGCCGCAACATCCAACACCCAACATCCAACACCCAACATTCAATGGGCCCCACATCGAACGCTAATCCAAAACGGGAAACTCGGAATTCGGTTCAAACGATGAACCAACTTCGAAAGGGACGCTAGGTTCCCTCGGCAGGTTGCGCAGAATGGGGTGGCTCCGCACTTGGCGGACGGGCCAGCGCCAGCCCCAGGCAGAGCACTGTCACCAGCGAAATCTGCAGGGCCAACCGATCGAAGGAGGTATTGAGGTGAAATTGCAGGTCGAGCGCGGTGAAAAGGTAGGCGGGAATATCCAGAACGAGGGGCAGAAACACGGCAACCGAGAGCCAGAGGGCGAGCCGCCTCTGCCGCCATCCCAGCGAGATCAGCGCCACCGGGACCCAATACCAGAGCAGGCTCCAGATGCGCGGGGTCGAGAGCCGGTCACCCATGAACCGGACAATCGTGCCGAAACGTGGCAGATTCTGCGCCAGCGTGCCGGCCGTCACCGGCTGAAAACCGGGTTCACCGGCAGCATGCACCCAGTGCATCGCAAGCCGCCAGAACAAAGCGATCGCAATCCCCGGAAGCGCGAAGATCACGAATCGGCGCCACTGCGACGAGCCGTGGACGAGCGCCGCCACCGCGAGAAGGCTGGCCAGGAGGAGGATTCCATCCTGCTTGATCCAGGGAAGGAGAGCCGCACAGATCACCGCCACGCCCCAACCGGCCTCGAGTCCCTTCAGGCGCCAGGCGAGCAGCGCGCCGATGCCCGCCAGGTACATGGCCGCCAGCGGAAAATCGGCATAGCCTTGCACCAACCCGAAGCCGTGATCGGCCATGAGCGGAACAGCAATCGGCAGCAGGCTCGTCAAGGTCGCCGCCCAAACCCGCCCGGTGAGCCGCACGACGCTACTCCAGAGCAACAGGATTGCCGCCGCGTAAAATATCGGGAACAAAATCTTGACCAAAGTCTGGTCGCAATCGCCCGCCCAAAGGTAAATCCACAATTCGCTAAACGGCAGGTAGAGGGGATACCGCGGGTGGTAGGCCGCACGCGTGGCATCGGTGAAATAGGAGGCCGGCAAGGATCCTCCCGCCAGGAAGGCGTGCCGCGCCTTGGCCTCCCAGTTGATCAGTCCGTCGAAAACCATGGCGTCCCGGAAGCTCGCATAGCCGATATAGAAGATCGGAAAGAGAAGGAGGAGGCCGAGCCATTTTTCCCAAGGCCGGGCATCCGCATAACCGATCTCCACGCGAAGCCCGCGCTGGATCTTCCGCGCCCCGACCAGGCCAAGCAAAAGGCAAAGGGCAGTGACTCCACAAAGAAGAACCGGACCAGAGAACGCCAATCCGCCAAGCACGAGCAAAAGCGAAACGATCCCCGCCCCAACCATCCAACCCAGCCCCAGGAGTTCGGCGAGCAGGATGGATCGCGTCCCGCGCCAGCACGCCAGGGTAAAACCGCCGCCAGCCAGAAACAATGTGACCACGGCAACCAGGCAGCCGGCAATTCTCATTGGGAGTCGAAGGCGACGAATGAGAGAGCCGGTCCGAAGGATTTGCTCATCGGCGCGCCCTGCGGTGGCATAAAATAGCAGAAGCCCACGGCGCAGTATCGGCCACGCGCACCGGCGAACTCCCTGCCCGCCTTTTGCGGGTCGTAACTCACAATGACAGGCCGAGGCCACGCCAGATAGGGAATGAGGTCCGCCGTGACCCCGGCGCGATTGTTATTCGCGTCCGCCACCAAAAGAATCGCCCGTCCCGGCGGAAGCCCCTCGAGCCAGGTGGTGATGCGCTCGGCGCATTTTTCCTCGCCCAAGGTCTGATCCAGCGTCGAATTCACCGAACCATCACGCCCAAAATCCTCGAGCGCCACAGCGGACTTCGGCCTGCCAAAGGTCGGCGCGGAGACGGCCACGATGGTCGCAAATGCGCCGAGCCAGAACAGACGGTAGAGGTGGAATTTCGCTTTGGTGGACACCAAGGCCCAAAGGAAGCAGGTGCGATGCCCAAGGCTATTTAAGCGGCGGCGCTCGCGCCGTCGTACTCGCGAAAGCGCAAACCGAGATCCGTCGCGACTTGCCGGACGCCGATCTCGCGGCCGCACTCCTGCGACATGCTGGTCATCTCCACCCCCGCAATGCCGCACGGGGTAATGGCGTGGAACGGCGAGAGATCGCCACCAACGTTCAAGGCAAAACCGTGCATACTGATCCAGCGCCGCACGCCGACGCCAATGGACGCGATCTTCCGGCGCCCGACCCACACACCGGTCTGCCCGGGACTCCGTCCCGCTTCGATCCCGTAATCCGAAAGCAGAACGATGAGCACCTCCTCGAGACTGCGAAGGTAGCGGTGGAGATCCTGCCCACGGGTGCGCAAGTCGAGAATCGGATAACCAACAAGCTGCCCCGGCCCGTGATAGGTAGCCTGGCCGCCACGATTGGTTTGCACCACGGGATGCGGCAGGTGTGCGGCATCACGCAGGCTGGACTGGTCCGGCGTGCGGCCAATGGTATAGACGGGTTCGTGCTCGAGCAGGAGCAATTCGTCGGGCGCCGAAAGGTCTGCGCTCTTGCGCGCGACGATCTCCTCCTGGAGCGCCAGGGCATCGGAATAAGTCACGCGGCCAAGCCAGGTTGAATTTAGCATTGAGGATTTCGGATTTAAGATTTCGGCGGTCGCAGATGCCGTCCTCAAATGAGGCGGGCCTGGTGTGAAATCCAGCCTGGAATGTGCGTGCGGGGCTCTCCGAAATCAATGCCTCCGGTGTGTGGGGCGGGCTTTCAGCCCTCCACGGCATTTTGCCGCGCTCCCTGGGCCGTTGGCCCAGGCTGGGATGGAGCCGGGCCTTCGGCCCTCCACGGCATTTTGCTGCGCTCCCTGGGCCGTTGGCCCAGGCTGGGATGGAGCCGGGCCTTCGGCCCTCCACGCACGGGCCAACGGCGCAAATACTGCGCACAAAGAACTGAGCACTGAGAACTGGGAACTGGGGACTGGGCACTGGGCACTCCTCACTGCGGAGGCTTGCTCTGTGAATTCCTTGGCTTCTCCAGACCCGCCCCGACGTAGGGGTAGTGATCGAAGGCATCGCCGTTGCCGAAGATGCGCGGGTCCTTCTGGTCGCGCAGGAACTTCTCGAGCCTTTCCGAGAGTTCCTTCTTCGTCTCCGCGTAGGCGGGGTCGTCGGCGAGGTTTACCATGCATCCGGGATCGGTGCCGACGCGGTAGAGTTCCTCCGGCGGTCGCTTGCCCATGGCAAGGTTGTAGTACTTCAACTCTCCCTGCTTCTGCTGGTCGAGGAGCAGGCTCTTGGTCGGCGATTCATCGATGTCCCGATAGTTGTTTTCCGGATCGACCGCGGGCCAGCGCTCGGGCTTGAAATTGCGGAGATAAAGGAAGTCGTCCGTGCGGATGGTCCGCACCGGAAAGCCCACATTGTCCGGCCGGCCAATGTCCTCGCGTTCACGTCCGCAGACCACGAAATTGCGCGACGCATCAATGCGCCCGGATTTCTCCGAGAGCAGCACGTCGAGGAAGCTGTGCCCCGTCATCTGCGGGTGCGGCGGTTTGCCGATCACGGCGAGGAAAGTCGGAGCAAAATCCACAAAATTGATGAAATCGGTGACCACGCGGCCCGGTTTCACGCGCGCTCCCCAGCGAATGGCCAGCGGAAGATGATCACCCATTTCGTAAGGATTCCCCTTCACCCGCGGGAAAGGCATGCCATTGTCCGCGGTCACGATGACGATGGTGTTGTCCAGTTCCCCCATCCGCTCAAGAGTCGCAAGCATCTGGCCGAGCTGCTTGTCAAACCACTCGATCTCCACCGCGTAGTCGAGCAGATCACTGCGCACGGTGTCGACGTCGGGGAGAAATTCCGGAACCTGCGCGTCGGAGAGCTTCTTGCCAAAGCGCAAGCCGGAGCCAAGTTCGTAAGGCCGGTGTGGCTCATGTCCGCCGTACCAGAAGCAGAAGGGTTGACCCGCCCGGCGTTTACCGAGGAAGGCCTCGAAGTTCTTCGCATAATCGACCTTCGCGATGCCCGTCGTGGGCGGCTTGAGCTTGAATTCGTTGAATTCGTCGCCCACCGGATTGCGCTTCCAGCCACCGGCCTGCCAGTCTCCGGGCGCCCACGGCTTGCCGGTGTATCCGACCAGATAGCCCGCCTGCTGCTCGAGCATGTCGGGATAGCCCTTGAATTTCGCCGGAAAAACTCCGTTGTGATCGCAGGCTTCCTCGAGCTGCCAGGTATGCATTCCGGTCAAGAAACAGGCGCGCGACGGGCTGCATTTCGGGTTCGAGGTGAAGCAATTCTGAAACAACACGCCCTCGCGCGCCACACGGTCGAAATTCGGCGAGTTCACAAAAGTACAGCCATACGCACTCATGTGCGGATAGGAGACATCATCGGCGATGGCGATGAGGATGTTCGGCACTTTGGCCGGCTCCTCCGCGGCAAAAGCATTCACCAGCACAGCTCCGAAGAGAAAGAATAAAAAGGAAGCTTTCATAGGTGTGAAGGGCAGGTCTAAAAAAAACTAAGAACCGAGCACTGGGCACTGAGCACTAAGGCCAAGCCACCGGCGCAACGCCACCATCGCTACTCCGCCTTCGCCGGCGTTTCGTGCAGCAATTTCTGGCGAAAACCCGGCTCCGCCTTGCCGCCGACGATCCGTTTCGGCCAGTTTTTCTTCACCAGCATGTCCATTTCCGCGACCGTGGCCGCTTCTTTCGGATCTTCGGCGAGGTTATGCAATTCCTGCGCATCGCTGTTGTGGTCATAAAGTTCGCGGCCTTTCGTGCCATCGTCCCATACCGTGTAGCGCCAACGCTCGGTGCGCACGCTATAGCCGGGGAATCCGCCGCGCTGGACCTGCGTGTAAGCCGCGTAGGGCCACGCGGCCTGGGGATTCTCCAGCAAGGAACGCACGCTCACACCCTCGAGATCCTTGGGCGGCGTCAGTCCCGCCAGATCGGCCAGCGTGGGATAGAGGTCCAGCAATTCGACCGTGCGCGGGGAAACCTGGCCGGCGGTTTTCTGGCCCGGCACGCAGATCATCAAAGGCACCCGCGCCGCCTCCTCATAGCAGCTCTGCTTCATCCACAAGCCGTGCTCGCCAAGGTGATACCCGTGATCGCTCCAGAAGACGATGATCGTCTGGTCGCGCAAGCCGAGCCGGTCCAGTGCATCGAGCACGCGCCCAATCTGCGCATCGACAAAGGAAATGGCCGCATAGTAGGCGCGCTTGCACTCACGCGCCTGGTCGTAAGTCACACCCATATAGGGCCAGGGTTTGGTCGAAGCCAGCGCCGGCGGCAGCGCGGTCTTCAGGAAATCCGGGGCGATCGCCGGCAGGGTGATTTGCTCCATCGAATACTTATCGAAGTACTTGCTGGGCGTAATCCATGGGCAGTGCGGCTTGTAAAAACCAACCGCGAGGAAAAAAGGCTGGTCCTTGTGCTTTTCGAGCAGGCGGATCGCCTCCGTGGCGACCTTGCCGTCGGTGTGTTCTTCGTCCTTGCCCTCCTTGTCGGACAGAAACGCCATCGATGCCCCCAGCCCTTTGCGCTCCGGCGTGTAGTTCATCACATCCGGCTCGAGTGCGGTCTTGTCGCGCCCCGCGGGGTTCACCACTTCCATCCAGGACGCCGGGTCGTCCAGTCCGCTGGTGCCGATGTCGTCCGGGTTGCCGTAATGGTAAATCTTGCCGACCCTTCCCGCGTAGTAACCCGCTTTCATGAACATCTGCGGCAACGTCACGACATCCGGCAGATCCTGGCGGAAATGATACTGCAAATCGAACACGCGTGTCGTGCTGGGGCGCAGGCCGGTCATGAGCGACGACCGGCTGGGCGAGCACAGTGGGAATTGGCAATAGGCGTGCTCGAAGCGCACGCCCTGCGAGGCGAGCCGGTCAATATTCGGCGCCTTGACCAACTGATTTCCGTAACAGCCGAGGTCGTTGTTCATGTCGTCCACGGCGATGAAAAGCACGTTGGGCTTTTTGTCCGCGGCGTGCACGGCCAAGGCGGCCAGCGTCAGGGTAAGAATAGCGGCGAATTTGTTCATGGGGCGGATAGTATCGGCGTCAAGCTAACAGCAGATAGAAGGCGGATTCGGACGGACTCCGACAGATTTTTCCCCTTCCCGAGGTGCAGGCTGACGGTCGGAGTGTAGGAAGCAGAGCTTCCAAGACAACTGCGTTCCCAATCCCGCATTTGCGGGATTGGGAACGAGTCTTCGTGAGCTTCGCTCTCCGCGCATCACGAAAAGGGATTGGGCGCTGTCGCGCGCGGTCTTCGCATCGCGCTCGGAGCGCGCGATCCACCAACGCTCGTGTATTTGCGCTGCCTGAGGCTATTTTTGCAGTAGGGCCTTGGGAACGACGCTGTATCAGGTAGGGCACACTGGCCTCAGTGTGCCGGGAGCGGGAGGCCCTCCGCCTGACGAATGGTTCCGAAGGACGGCTGGGGCCAGTCGTCCCTACCTCGGAGATATGCGCCGAAGCTGGCGCGCTGGAATGCGCACCCACTGAGCACTGAGCACTGAGCACCAAGAACTTCATTAATCCGGTGTCTTATCCCGCACCGGCAGGTCCGCTCCCGGCGGATCCTTCTCCGGCACCTTCAACTCTTTGCGGAGGCGCGCCAATTCCGTCTCGAGTTGCTTCTGCACGTCGGCATACTCGGAAGAGTTATAGACACTGCGCAGTTCATGCGGGTCCTTCTCGACGTCGAACAACTCCCAGTAATTGAACTCCGGCTCATAGAAATGCACCAGCTTGTAGCGGTCGGTGATCACGCCATAATGGCGGGCCACGTTGTGGACCGCGGGGTGCTCGTAGTAGTGGTAGTAAAAGCTCTTGCGCCAATCCGCGGGCGTCTGCCCATGGAGGAGCGGCGCCAGGCTGTGACCCTGCATTTCGGCCGACACCGGCGCTCCCGCGGCATCGAGGAAAGTTTCGGCGAAGTCCACATTCGAGACGATGTCCTTGTTCACGCTGCCCGGCGTGGTTACGCCCGGCCAGCGCACGAGCAACGGTGTGCGCAGCGATTCCTCAAAGATCCAGCGCTTATCGAACCAGCCATGCTCCCCGAGGTAAAATCCCTGGTCCGAGGAGTAGACCACGATCGTGTTTTCCGCGAGCCCTTCGTCATCGAGATACTTTAAAATCCGGCCCACACTCTCATCCACGGACCGAATGCACGCCAGATAGTCGTGCATATAGCGCTGATACCGCCAGTGCGTGAGGTCGTCTCCCTTTAAACTGGCCTGCCGATAGACTTCGTTGCGTGGGTCGTAGTAGGCGTCCCAATCCTT
>Ga0302325_10006590_pt1 | contig 26018 bp, 25 predicted proteins | sample Palsa_T0_2_FD_201948 | JGI IMG/M metagenome (GOLD analysis project Ga0302325, IMG submission 201948) | Peat permafrost microbial communities from Stordalen Mire near Abisko, Sweden - Palsa_T0_2 | ecosystem: Environmental > Terrestrial > Soil > Palsa > Peat permafrost | place: Sweden: Abisko... | reverse complement strand
GCGCTCGCCGCCGCGGCCACGGCGCTGGGCGCAGCCGAGCGCCCCCTGATCATCTGCGGCGGCGGTGCCCAGGGAGCGGCCGCCGAGGTGACCGCGCTTGCGCACATGCTGCAGGCGCCAGTGCTGGGGTATCGGCGTGGCCGCGGCGTGCTCGACAGCCGCGATCCCCTCAGCGTCACCCTGCCGCTCGGGCGCGAGCTGTGGGCGGAGGCCGATGTCGTGCTCGCGGTCGGCACCAGGCTCCTGATCCAGCACCGTCAATGGGGGATCGACGACGCGGTCGCGGTGATCCGCGTCGATTCCGATCCGGAGGAGCCGGCGCGGCTGCATCGGCCGGCAGTGGCGCTGATCGGGGATGCGACGCCGATCCTGCGGCGCCTGATCGATGCGGTGGCGACCCGCAATGCGAGCCGGCCGTCGCGCAGCGCGGAGATGCAGGAACGCCACGCGCGCTGGGACCGCAAGCTCGAGAAGCTCGCGCCGCAGCGCGCCTTCCTCGATGCGATCCGCGCCGAATTGCCGGAGGACGGCATACTGGTCGACGAAGTCACCCAGATGGGCTTCGTCGCCCGGATCGCGTTTCCCGTCTACAAGCCCCGCACGTTCCTGTCGCCGGGCTACCAGGACAATCTGGGCTGGGGCTTTGCCACCGCGCTCGGCGCCCAGCATGGACGGCCCGACGTGCCGGTGGTCGCCATCAGCGGCGACGGCGGCTTCATGTTCACGGCGAACGAGCTCGCCACCGCCATGCGCCACCGCATCCCGCTGGTGACGGTGGTGTTCGCCGACGGCGCGTTCGGCAATGTGCGCCGCATCCAGGCCGAGCACTACGGCAACCGCCTGATCGCCTGCGATCTCGCCAATCCCGATTTCGTGCGCTTCGCCGAAAGCTTCGGCGCCAGCGCCGAACGCGCCAACGACCCGGCGGCGCTGCGCGCGGCGTTGCGGCGTGCCTTTGCCCGCCGCGACGGCCCGACCCTGATCGAAGTGCCGGTCGGCCCGATGCCGTCGCCCTGGGAGTTCATCCACATGCCGAAGGTGCGCGGCGAGTGAGGGCGGTCTCGTCGCAGGCCGGGCCGGACGGCCCTGGCCCACTACCCGCCGGTGACAGTGCTGGACATTGGTGAAATCCCGGCCCTAAAAGCGGTCACGCCGATCGAGGCGGCAACCATCCGGAGCCCGAGCTGAAGCCGATGCCGCCGCGCGACGCGAGACCCCTTGTCCTCACTTCCGTCGTGCTGCAGCGTCTGCACGACGAGATGCCGACGGACCACGTCACCATCGGCTGGCTGATGGGCCGCCTGAGCAAGCGCTCCTTCGGCATCATCATGTTTCTGCTCGCGCTCGTCGCGATCGCACCGGGCGTCTCGGTCATAGCCGGCCTGCTGCTAGTGATCCTGGCGTTCCAGATGATCGCGGACCGCCCGGCCCCGGTGTTTCCACGCCGCATCGCCGCCCGTCCGTTGCCGACGCGGCACCTCGCCGCCTTGCTGCTGCGAGCCGTGCCGGTGCTGCGATATCTCGAGAAGGTGGTTCATCCGCGCTGGCCCACTCCGCCCGATGCGACCAAGCGCCTTGTCGGGACCGTCGTCGTGATACTGAGCGCCGCCTTGGTGTTCGTTCCGATTCCCCTGAGCAACGTCGTCCCCGCCCTGGTGATCGCCCTGATCTCGCTGGCCTATCTGCAGGAGGACGGGCTCCTGCTGTCGATCGCCGTGCTGGCCGCCGTCATCGTGGTGACGGTCGAGCTGGTCGCGATCCGGGAGACCGTCTTGGGAGCGAAACGGATCATCGGCCTCTGATGGTGGCTCGGACTCGGGCTCCGACCTGACGCGATGGCGGCCGCCCGGCATTTGCCGAGCGGAATGTCACGCAGTCGGCGCTTCGGCGCGTCGCTCCGAAGTCACTGCCACGTCGACGGTCATGCCGAGATAATCGCCGCGCGCACCGACAAAGCTGCCGCCGACCGGAACCGCCTGGCTGATGTCGCGGGTGACGGCGACGCGAATCAAATTGCCGCCATTGATGGTTCCATTGGTCGGGTCGTACGCCATCCAGCCGGCGCCCGGAAGGTAGATGTCGGCCCATGCATGGGTCGTCCCGGCGCCGATCGCCGCGGTGTCGCCGCTGTCGGACGAGGGATTGTAGAGATACCCCGTCACGACGCGCGCTCCGAAGCCGAGGCAGCGAGCCGCTTCGATAAACAGCACGGCGAGATCGCGGCATGAGCCCCAGCGGCGGTCGAGCGTCTCGACCGGGGTCTGCGTCCCCTCGGTTTCGCGGCTCTGATACGAGATCCATGACTTCACGCCGGCATTCAGGTCCGCGAGCAGCGCCAGCGTATCGGTCCGATCGCCGCGCACGAAGGCGCGAGCCCAAGCGCCAAGTCGATCGGACGGATCACGGTAATGGCGCTCGAGCATCCGACCGAGGTCGATGCGATCGTCCGGGGAGTAGACGAACGGATAGCTCGCCGCCTCCGGTGCGATCTCCGATCTCGGCCGCTCCACCACATAGGTTTCGAGCTGCAGCCCGCTTTCGATCCGCAGTTCAGCGGACCGTTCGGCGAATGACGCGATCGCGATCGAATTGCCGAACACGTCGTGGATCCAGCGCACTGAGGCCGCGGGTGAAAAAGTCAGATTTGTCCGGATGAGGCGAAGATCGTGGCTGTCCCGCGGACGCACCATCAACCGATGATCTCCGAGGCGGACCGGACGGCGATAGCGGTAGAGCGTCGTATGTCGCACGTCGAGGATGGTCACGGCTCACGTTCCACAAGGCAGAGATCGATATATGGTGGCCGCAGGTCGATGCTGCAAACATCAATCCGGAATGGAACCATCCTCGCGCACCGGCGTTTGCGGAAACCGACGATTGCGGCTAGCGTCGTGGCGCGGCGGCGGATGAGACCGTCCGCCGCGGCGAGGTCGGAGCGAGCCGCATCAAGGAAAAGTCATACTGGCCGCACGACGCGCATGGCGCAGGAGGAAAGCGATGAGATTTGTCGTCTTCGCATTGGTGCTCTTCGGAGCCGCAGCCACGGCCGCCCGTGCACAGGACGCAATTCCCGATCTCAAAGGTACCTGGTCGGGAAAGGGCAAATCAATCGTCTTCGGCACCAATCCGCATCATCCGGGTTCGCAATCCACGGCCGATCCACCGCGCGTGCGCGACATCGAGGCGACGTACATCGTCGACGGACAGGACGGCCGTGTCGCCTGGGGCCGCTCCGCATCCGCGGCCGCCAATACCATGGAGCCGTTCGCGTGGGCGATGGCGAGCGACAACAAGACGATCGTCGGTGCCGACATCGACGGGTACTTTCACATCACGCTCGTCTCACCCGACCGCATGGAGAAGTGCTACACGCAGAACAGCGCAACGCCCAGTCGGTCGATCGTCGCCGCGTGCTACATGATGGATCGGGTGAAACGATAGGCTCGGGCATCCTCGCTCGGGCGCGCCGCCGGCGGCGCACGTGTACCGTCCCACCGGCCGGCGCCTCCGCCAGGGAAGTCGAAATCGTCCAGGCGCCGAAGAGCACCGTGAAAAGGCTGGTCGAGGCGTCCGTTTGGAATGTGCGTCGACGCCTGGGATCTGAACGGCGCGCCGGCATTTGCGGAAGCCCGTGATTGCGTCTACGCTTTCGGCGGGGCGGCGGATCAGACCGCCCGTCGCGGCGATGTCGGCGCGGGACCAGGGAGGAAATCGATGCGACGGAACCATTGGCTGGGTGCTGCGCTATGCGCCGCGATGCTGGGCATGCTGCTGCCGGGGCTGGCGACCGAGGTGCCGAAGTTCCAGGTCGATCCGACCTGGCCGCAGCCGCTGCCGAGCAACTGGATCATCGGCACCATCGGCGGCATCACTGTCGATGCCCAGGACCATATCTGGATCAACCAGCGCCCGAGCTCGCTCGATGCCCGCGAGAAGCGCGCTTCGACCGCGACCAACGTGATCTGCTGCGTGCCGGCGCCCCCGGTGATCGAGTTCGACCAGGCCGGCAAGGTGGTGCAGGGCTGGGGCGGAGACGGCCCCGGCTACAAGTGGGGCAATGACGGGCACGGCATCTTCGTCGACCACAACAATTTCGTCTGGGTCGGCGACAACGTCGAGGGCGGCGGGCACATCTACAAATTCACCCGCGACGGCAAGTTCGTGATGCGGCTTGGCAAGCCCGGCACGCCCGGCGGGTCGAACGACATCGAGCACTTCAACCGCCCCGCCGACATGGTGGTCGATCCCGAGACCAACGAGATTTTCGTCGCCGACGGCTACGCCAACCATCGCGTGATCGTGTTCGATGCGGCGACCGGCGCCTACAAGCGCCACTGGGGCGCCTACGGCAAGCCGCCGACCGACGAAAAGGTCGTTTGGGACCCGAACGGGCCGCCACCGCAGCAGTTCGGCAATCCGGTGCATTGCATCACCCTCACCAATGACGGGCTGGTGCTGGTGTGCGACCGCAGCCACAACCGCATGCAGATGTTCCGCAAGGACGGGACCTTCGTGCGCGAATTCTCGGTCCTCAAGGAGAGTGCGCCCGGCACCATCGGCTCGATCGCGAAGTGGCCGGACGCGGCGCAGACCTACCTCATCGTGGTCGACGATCCCAACGGCCAATTCCACGTGATCAATCGCGCCGACGGCAAGCTGGTGGGGTCGTTCGGCCGCGTCGGCCATCAGCTCGGCGAGTTCTACAACCTCCATAACATCGGCATCGACAGCAAGGGCAACATCTACACCGCCGAAGTCCAGGGCAAGCGCGTGCAGAAGTTCCGCAATCTCGGCGGGCTGTGAAGCGGTGGCGGCGCCGGTGAATCCTCACCCGCGTCGCAGGTTCACGGTGGCGGAAGCGCGATCAGCTCGTCGAGCTGCGGCTTGCTCAGCGGCGCGGCGAGGAATTTGAGGTCGACCGCATCGAGCATCAGCGCGTCGAGCCCGACGATGGTATCGGGGTCGAGCGCTTCCCAGGGGAAGAACTCGTCGCGGGTGCGGCGCGCCTTGGCGAGGCTCATGCCCAGCCAATCCGCATAGACCTTGAGTGCCGTATCGTCGGAATAGAGCCAGCGCGCGGTCTCGCGGTAGGCCCGCATGAAGCGGATGACGGCGTCGCGGCGGCCCGCCAGCGTCTGCGCGGTCGTCACCAGCACGCGCACCGTCTGGCCCTTGAAGATCGAGGCGGCGTTGCCGTTGGTGATGAGCCTGATCTCGCCGCGGTCGAGCTGGTCGAGCCCATCGGGCGGCGCCGCCCAGCCGATATCGATCTGGCCGGACATCACCTGGGTCAGCGTCGCCACCGGGCTTCCGGTGGCGACGAGCTTCGCCTTGAGGCCGTATTGCTTGACCATGGCGGTGACCACGGCCTGGGTCGACGAGCCACTGGTGGAATAGGCGAGCGAATGACCGGTGAAATCCTTGATGGTCCGGATCGGCGAATCCGCCCGGACGTACCAGTAGAGGTCCGATGCGCCGGTCGTCTCGGCGCCGATGATCCGCACCGGCGCGCCCTTGGCATAGGCGCTGAGCGCGCCCATGACGCCGACCGCGACGCCGATGTCCGCGCCGCCGGAAATCACCGCCTGCTGGGTCTCTCCGCTGCCCTGGGTATAGAGCAGTTCCAGCTCCAGCCCGTGCCGGCGAAACACGCCGCCGCGCTGCCCGACTTCGGCGACCGAAGTGGCCCAGTTGCCGAATTGGCCGACTGCCAGCTTGAGCCGATCCTGGGCGCCGGCCGCACGCGGCAGCATCGCGGCGAGGATGAGCGCAACCGTGAGCGTGGCAACGGACTTCATCTCAAATCCGGGATCCGCGGTGCGACCGAGTCGGGCTTGCGATGGCGGAAGTCGTCGCTGATTTTATCATATTGCGCGCCGGAAATCATGTCGGCTCCGCCCGCTTGATTCTACCCCCTCTTTAGCGTTCACTCGCGCCAACGATGACATCCATCGCACCGGCGTGACGCCGTCGCGACCGGGCACATCACGGAGGGACCCATGGACGCCATGGAGCGGCGCGTTTTTCTCAAAGGCGCGGGAATGGGTGTGCTCGCCTTCACGGTGGGCGGCGCCAACGTGCTGATGACGCCGGGAGAAGCGCGGGCGCGGGGCGTGCCGTTCCGGCTCCTCAAAGCCAATGAGGCCGAGACCATCGAGGCGCTGGGCGAGACCCTGGTGCCGGGGGCGCAGAGCGCGGGCATCGCCCATTTCATCGACCAGCAGGTGTCGGTCACGCCCGGCGAGGCGCTGCTCGAGGCGCGCCAGCTCAACGTCAAGCCGCCCTTCGTGAACTTCTACCGCGCCGCCATCGGCGCCGTCGACAAGGCGAGCGAAGCGCGCAGCGGCCGCCGCTTCGCCGCGCTCTCCACCACCGACCAGCACGATTTCGTCGACCTGATGCGGCAGAACAAGATCGAGGGCTGGCAGGGCCCGGCCGGCGGCTTCGTGTATTTCGTCCTGCGCAGCGACGCGGTCGACGTGGTCTACGGCACCATGGACGGCTACGAGTCCCTCGGCGTTCCCTACATGCCGCATATCGCGCCGGAAAAGAGGTGGTGACATGGCAACGCAAGAAAAAGTCGATGTCGTCATCGTCGGCGCCGGCGCGTCCGGCTCGGTCTATGCGGCGGTGCTGGCCAAGGCCGGAAAGAAGGTCGTGGTGCTGGACAACGGGCCGGACTGGCAGACCTCCGACCTCATCTCGTCCGACATCTGGGGCCGCCGCATCAAGCCGGCGGGCGCGCCCTTCCTCCTCGAAGGCAAGCACCCCGTCAGTATGGGGGCCCAGGGCGGCTGGGGCGTCGGCGGCGCGGCGCTGCACTATTTCGCCAATTTCCCGCGCCTGCTGCCGAACGATTTCCGCATCAAGAGCGAACACAACCGCGCCCATGACTGGCCGATCTCCTACGAAGACGTGGCGCCCTATTACGACAAGGTGGCGCAAGAGGTCGGCGTGTCCGGCGACGCCAAGGCCGAGGAGCTGTGGCGGCCCAAGGGCCAGACCTATCCGATGCCGCCCATGAAGACCTTCAAGAACGGCCAGGTGTGGCTCAAGGGCTTCGAGGCGAACGGCATCCGCCTGGTGCCGGCTCCGGTCGGCATGAACTCGGTCGAGTTCAAGGGCCGCCCCGCCTGCATCTATGACGGCTGGTGCCATGTCGGCTGCCCGATCGGCGCGCTCGCCAATCCGCTGGTCACGTTCCTCTCCGACGCCCGCAAGGCCGGCGCCGAGGTGCGGGCGTGGAGCACGGTGACGCGCGTGCTCACGGATGCCTCCGGCAACAAGGTGACGGGGGTCGAGTATTACGACCAGAAGCACGAAAAGCAGTTCCAGCCCGCGAGCGCGGTGGTGCTCGCCGCATGGGGCGGGCAGAATCCGCGCCTGCTGCTCAACTCCGCGGCCGGCAAGCATGCCAACGGCCTCGCCAATTCCGGCGGCCTGGTCGGCAAATACGTCATGACCCACTTCGCCTCGGGCACCAACGCGATGTTCGACGAGGAGGTGGAAACCGCCATGGGCACTATCGGCGCGCAGTACATGTCCTACGAGCGCTATGGCAAGACCGCCCACCAGGGCGCGTTCGGTTCGACCTTCATCGTCGCCGGCTTCGCCAGCAAGGTGAGCGGTCTCGGTGGCATCGCCAATACGCGGCCCGACCTGTTCGGCGCCGACCTGCACGCCTTCATGAAGCGGGCGGTGAAGAACCTCGCCCGCATCACCGCGTTCGGCGAGGAGCAGCCCAAGATCGAGAACCGGGTCGAACTCGCGAGCGAAAAGGACGAGTTCGGCATGCCGCTCGGCCGCATCGTCCACAACTACGACGACAATGACGCCGCGCTGTGGAACGCCAATTTCGAGGAAGGCCTCAAGATCGCCAAGGCCACCGACGCCAAGGACGTCTGGCAGGGCCGCGGCGCCCAGCCGACCATCCATTTCATGGGCGGCACCATCATGGGAACGAACGCCGGCAACTCCGTGGTCGACAGCTTCGGCCAGACCCACGAGATCCCGAACCTCTACGTCGCCGGCCCCGGCATCTTCGCCACCGCCGGCGCGTCGAACCCGACCTACACGGTGTTCGCCCTGTCGCTGCGCGGCGCGGAGAATCTGGCGAAGACCTGGAGCACCGTCGCGGGGTAGGGGGCTTTCGTCTGCGGCCGCGGCGAATACGGCGCTCATGCCGGCTGGCTTGCGTTCGCTTGGCCTATGCTCAGGGGCTTCGAGCCGGCTCGCGTGCGAGCCTTCGGTCACGGGCGATCAGCGTGCCGATCCGTCGTTACGGCACGATATGGCAGATGTCGTAGTTGCCGGTGTTAGCATCGTAATAGCACACGATTTGCCCGCCTCCGGGGTTTGGCCCGATACGGCCGATGTCTCCGTGAGCTGCGTCAGCCGATGCGATGGTGGTCCACTTTTTCTTTTCCCTCGCGTTTAACCCGTCGAAATCCACTTTCACCTTTTTATGGCGGCGGCGTTTCGCCTCGTCGGCGGTTCTCGGTATCCCGTCGATCTCGTCCGCGGTCACTGCCTTCTTCTGCGCCTTCATTTTCCTTCTCCGTGAATTACCTCTGCTTTCGCGCCTTCGCCCGGTGGGTCGTTCTCGTCAGAGAAGCGTTTTGTTATTGTGGAGCTCGGACCGACGCGGCCACCGCCAAACCGATTTGTGATGCCAGGTGTGAGTTTTGCGCAGCCGTCGATAAGGTTGGAGGCCCGCCCACCATTTTATTTTGGGTGGTCGGTCCCAGGGTGATGAGCAGGTCCTGCGTCCGGTCCCGGCTGGTACCGAAGAGCGGCGAACTTCCGGTATTTGCGGAGACGCGAATCAGTTTCCAGGTCGGTGTCGCGTTCCCGCTGGAAACGATTTCAAACTTGACCTCGTGGGAAATGACGTTTTTTACGTCCGGATTTGGTTTATCTGGATATTTGACTATACCCGTATATTGAGGAAGCATTGCCTCGTAGAGCCACTGCTTCAGTTTAAGGTCGCTCTGTATGAATAAATCCGCGTTTGCGGGTTGCGCTGGAATGCATGTTCTGTCCGAGGGGCTGCCGTTCGCGAAGTCCCTCAGATTGTAAATCGAAGTTATCGTGTCTATGCGGGTTGCGTTGGACGAAAGCGTGCCGCCGAGGCCGAATGAATAGGATTGAGGAACCGTTATGGTCGTCGCACCGTACGTCGTAGCCGCGTTGTTCAAAGGGGTATTTAGAGACAAACCCGGATTAAATGCGGTTGTTTCGAGAATTGTCAAAGTCAGCGTAACCTGGGCGGCCCAATCATTCAGCCAAGTCAATTGACGCGGGGTACCATATTGTCTCGACAGGGCCGCGTCTTCGGCGAGCAAGGCGCGTACGGATTCCCTGAGTTCACACTTGACCTGACTTTCTATTGCATTGACTTTGATCGAAACGTCGCCCGGGCTCGACCAGAACTCTTCGATTTCAGGGACAAAGGCGCCGCATCCGGAAAGAGCGCATGCGATTGCGAAGATCGGCAATATCCCACGTCCACCAGCGCCCTTCATTTTTCAGCCCTCGGAGCACACCTATCTACAGTTGTTTGTTAAGCTAACACTTATCATAGATTGCGTCTGTGATAAAAGTGACACACAGCGTTTGATTTAACGCGTTGCCCGCGGGCTTGAAGAGGGAAGCCGCGTTTGCGGCCCCCCTCTCACTTGTCAATCGAGCCCGCGTTCTGCGACCGCAGCAGGTCGGCGACCGCGCCCCACGCCATGTTCTTCATCGCCACCAGCGGCGGGTTGTCGAGCTCTACCGTGGCCGCGGCGGTTGCGTTGCAGCCGACGACCAGGCGGGAGACCTTGATTTCGCCGTTGGTGAAATAGCGGTCGCGGCCGCCGTTGCGGCCGTTGATGGTGGGGCCGATGCCGGAGACCTCGTAGATCGCTTCGACGATCTTGGCCGCCTTGAGGTCGGCGGTCAGTGCGTCGCGTTCGGCGTCGATATCCGGTCCGATGTGGTGGGTGACCTGCCCGGTATAGTGGCTCACGCCCACGCCGCGGTCATAGGTCACGGCGCCGAGCCACACCGGCCGGCCTTCCTCGCCCTGATCGAGAACCTGCCAGTAGCGGACGTGGTGGCGGCGGTCGGCGCTCTTGCCGGCGGGCTTTTCGAACGCGAGGTCTTCGCGCTTGTCCTGGTAGAACAGGTTGCTCACCGGCGCGTCCCGGTAAGGCCGTCGCAGCACGACGCTGCCGACGATGGCGATGCTCGATTTCAGGGTGATGGGATCGGCGGGGTACCAGCCCGCCGCGTGCATGGCGCACACGACATCGTCGCGCGATCCGACCAGCCCGACATTGATGGGGTCGCCGGGAATCCCCTGGTGCGTGCGCGTGAGCATCGGCAGGCCCGCGAGCCGCTTCTGGTGCTCGTGGTGGGTCCACGCCAGCGGCAGCAGGGAGTAGGCGACGACGCCGTAGCCGAGGAGAACGGTCGCCGCGGCGGCAACGTAAAGCTGAATACCGCTCACCCGATGCGCCTGGCGGCGGCCTGTGCCGCGCCGATGCCGAGAACGGCGGTCATCCTGTCCGGCTCTCTCATGGGGCTCCCTCCGGGGATCGGCGTCGGGCGAACTGCGTCGGGCCGAGGATGGGACGGCCTCAGAAGATGTGAGTGAATATGCCGACGATCACGCCGATCAAGATCGAGATGACGATCGCGCAGAGCACGACCGCGGCGGCGTAGCCGATCGACTTTTCCTCCGGGGCCTTCATCAACAGCGGCAACCCGACCCATAGCAGGTACAAACCGTAGAGGCCGAGGATGCCGAGGGTCCGGAGCCCGGGGACGAGCGAGAAAATTCCCGCGAGCCAAGCCGGCGTCATCGAGTAGACCGCGAGCTTCAATGCATTGGGCTGATTCTTCTGCCCATTGAAGGTCGGCGCCAGCGCATCGATGATGAGCCCGACGACGTAGACCATGACAAACGCCAGCAGATAGCTGACGATGGCGGAGGCGATGCCGGACACGATCCCGACGCGAAAGGTCGCGCCCCCCGGCAAGCCTATTCCGATGATCGACGTTCCGATGAAGCCGCACACCGCAGGTATGGCGGCGAGAATTGCCACGTAGTTGGGGAACAGATAGGCGGGGTCGCCGGACTCGCCTTCGATCGCGAGCCATTCACTCTTCGGCGTCAGCAGGATCGCTTTGACGCGTTCGACTATGTCCATGATGTGCTCCCCCTGGTGCGGTCGCGAACGGCTCGGGCCACTCGCCGATACCCGGCGACCGAGGTGAACGATAGCATTCCGCTGCAGCGCGCGGAAGTTGGACGCCCGTCCGGGGCCGGACCCAAATCGTCCGGCACGACGGGATGAGGCGTCGTGCAGGGTTCGACGCGCGGCAAGCAACCTGGATGAGCGAAGCGGCATCCGGGGTGCGCCTGTCCGGTCAATCCCGCATGTCGCTGCGCTCATGCGGGCTACCGGCACTACGCGAGCGTGAAGTCCCTGCCTCTGCGCATTTCCGGTTTCCGGCGGTCACATGGTGCGGCTAAGGTGGTGCCCAACCACGGAGGAATCGGCGTGACCGCCAACGTATCGGACGATCTCAAGGCCAGCGCACTCGCCTATCACCGCTTCCCCAAGCCCGGAAAGCTCGCGATCCAATCGACCAAGCCGCTGGCAACCCAGCACGATCTGGCGCTCGCCTACACGCCCGGCGTCGCCGTCGCCTGCCTCGCCATCGCCGCCGACCCCGCGCAAGCCGCGACGCTGACGACCCGCGCCAATCTCGTCGGCGTCGTCACCAACGGCACCGCCGTGCTGGGGCTCGGCAATATCGGCCCGCTGGCCGGCAAGCCGGTCATGGAAGGCAAGGCGGTGCTGTTCAAGAAATTCGCCGGGATCGACGTGTTCGACATCGAGATCGACGCCAAGGAGGTCGACCGCATCGTCGACGTGGTGGCGGCGCTGGAGCCGACCTTCGGCGGCATCAATTTGGAGGACATCAAGGCGCCGGAATGCTTCGAGGTGGAGACGCGGCTGCAGGCGCGCATGAAGATCCCGGTTTTCCACGACGACCAGCACGGCACCGCCATCATCGTCTCCGCCGCCGTGAAGAACGCGCTGTCGCTGACCGGCAAGCGCATCGAGGACGTGAAGATCGTGACCTCCGGCGCGGGAGCGGCCGCGCTCGCCTGCCTCAATCTCCTGGTCTCGCAGGGCGCGCGGCGCCAAAACATCTGGGTCGTCGACATCGAAGGCCTCGTCTACGAAGGCCGCCCGGTGCTGATGGACCGCTGGAAGAGCATCTACGCCCAGAAGACCGACAAGCGGAAGCTCGCCGACGTCATCGACGGCGCCGATATCTTTCTCGGCCTGTCCGCCCCCGGCGTGCTCAAGCCGGAGATGGTGGCCCGGATGGCGCCGCGGCCCCTGATCATGGCGCTCGCCAACCCGACCCCGGAGATCATGCCGGACGAGGCCCTCGAGGCGCGTCCGGACGCCTTGATCTGCACCGGACGCTCGGACTTCCCCAACCAGGTGAACAACGTCCTGTGCTTTCCCTATATCTTCCGCGGCGCGCTCGATGTCGGCGCCACCGAGATCAACGAGGCCATGAAGATCGCGGCGGTCGACGCCATCGCGGCGCTCGCCCGCGAGGCGCCCTCGGAGGTGGCGGCGCGCGCCTATGGCGGCGAGGCGCCGACCTTCGGGCCCGGCTCGTTGATCCCCAATCCGTTCGATCCCCGGCTGATCCTGCGGATCGCGCCGGCGCTGGCCGAGGCCGCCATGGCCTCCGGCGTCGCGACCCGGCCGATCGCCGACATCGAGGCCTATCGCGAGCGGCTCAACGAATTCGTGTTCCGATCCGGCTTCATCATGAAGCCGCTGTTCGCCCAGGCGAAGACCGCCCCCCAGCGCGTCGTCTATGCCGAAGGCGAGGACGAGCGGGTACTGCGGGCGACCCAGGTCGTGGCCGAGGAAGGCCTCGCCTTGCCGGTCCTGATCGGGCGTCCCGCGGTGATCGAAACGCGGCTCCAGCGCTTCGGGCTCTCGATCCGGCCGGGGCGCGATTTCACCCTCATCAACCCGCAGGAAGATCCGCGCTATCGCAAATATGTCGACCTCTACATCGAGGCGGCGGGCCGCCGGGGCGTCACCCCCGATGCCGCCCGCACCGTGATCCGCACCAATTCGACGGTCATCGCCGCCGCCATGGTGCGCGCCGGCGATGCCGATGCGGCCATCTGCGGCGTCGAAGGCGGCTTCATGGGCCATTTGCGCCACATCCGCGACCTCATCGGCACCGCGCCGGGGGTCGACGATTTCGCCGCGCTGTCGCTCCTGATCACCGCCAAGGGCCATATCTTCCTCGCCGACACCCAGGTGCGTCCCGACCCCTCTGCCGAGGAGATCGCCGAGGTGGTGGTGCTCGCCGCCGCCCATATCCGCCGCTTCGGGATCGAGCCCAGGATCGCGCTCGTCTCCCATTCGGATTTCGGCAGCTACGACACCGCGACGGCCCGCAAGATGCGGGCTGCGACCGCGATCCTGTGGCAGCGCAAGGTCGACTTCGAGGTCGACGGCGAGATGCACGCCGACACCGCGCTCGACCCGGTGCAGCGCGAACGGGTCTATCCGCATTCCCGCCTGGAGGGCGCGGCGAATGCGCTGATCATGCCCACGCTCGACGCCGCCAACATCGCCTATGAATCGCTCAAGGTGATGGCCGACGCGCTCGCGGTGGGGCCGATCCTGATCGGCACGGCAAGGCCGGTCCACATCCTCACGCCGTCGGTCACCGCCCGCGGCATCGTCAACATGACCGCCGTCGCGGTGGTGGAAGCGCAGGCCTGCAGGGCCGGCCGGACGTAAGGGACGGTGCCTCTGCTCCCTCGCCCGCTTGCGGGGAGAGGTGAGCCGAGAGGTGGCGCAAGCGTCATCGTACTATCTACGCCGCCGCTTGCCGGGCGGTTCCGGCGGCAGCAGACCCATGCGGACCTGCACCTCGGGTGGCACCCCGTAGTCCCGCATGACGGCGCGGCTGTCGCGCAGGCCACAGGCCTCGCGCTGGACCACGAACAGCCACAAGGCGTAGCCGGCTTCCGCCACCAGCGCGGCGCGGAGCGTCCGGTCGGGGTCCGACGGAGGAGCGGCGAGCGGGGCGTCGAAGTCGCGCAGCGCCTGCAGCGCGGCCTCCAGCGCGCGGCCGAGGCGCCCGAGGGCGGAGGCCTGTTCCTGAACGATCTCGGTGTCGATCAGGTCGAGGGGGCTGGCGGTGCGATCGGGCGGCTTGCGTTGCATCGGGTCAGGCGGGTTGTCGTCGCTTGAATAGCGCCTTGGGGGAGAGGGGCGCAATAAGGCAGCCTGCGCTCTCAGGTTCGGCGATCCAAACCTTGACGGGTCATTCCGGGGCGCCGCGCCAGCGGGGAACCCGCAAACCAGACGGCCTCGCCGCTTGCGCCGCAGCCTGGATTCCGGGTTCGCGCGAAAACGCGCGCCCCGGAATGACGGCTCTGCCGTGAAGCATGGTTGCGGCGGCAAAAGTGCGTCTGCTATAGCCTGGAGCGAGGCCGCCGTCGCATCCGGCCGCCCCCTGGAGCCGCAATGTCCGTCGATAACGCCACCGTCCGGCGCATCGCCCGTCTCGCCCGCATCGCCGTCGCGGACGACGAGGTCGAGCATCTCGAGGGCGAGCTGAACGCAATGCTGGCCTTCGTCGAGCAGCTTTCGCAGGTCGATATCGCCGGGGTCGAGCCGATGACGTCGGTGATGCCCATGCAAATGCGCCAGCGCGCCGACACGGTGACCGACGGCGGCATCGCCGCCGATATCCTCAAGAACGCGCCGGCGCGGCAGGACGATTTCTTCATGGTTCCCAAGGTGGTGGAGTGATGTGCGAAGAATGCGAAGAGTTCCCGCCGCAGTTCGTCGCCTATTTCAACAAGGCGGGCGGCAAGCTGTGGCGCCCGGCGCAGAAGGTCGCCGCCAATTCCTGGGCGATCGACATCCGTCCGGTGGCGCCGGTCGCCGTCACCACGCAGCCGTTCGTCTGCGACGAGCCGGCCACGGCGCCGAAGGCTTCCTGATGTGCATGGCCTGCGAGATGGAAGCGATGTGGTTCTCTGCGATGGAGGAGCGGGCGCGCGCCGTAGAGGTCGAGGGCGATGCCCTTCTCCCTCCCCTTGAAAAGGGGAGGGTCGGGGAGGGGATCGCGGGCGGCACGGGCGGCGTCCATGGAGAGTCCGCGGCCCCTCACCCCAACCGTGCCCCTGAAGAAGGGGGACGGGGTGCGCGTGCGCCGCGCTTCACCTGCGATGAGACGCCGGCCGAATGAGCGAGCTCACTTCGCTGACCCTTGCGGAGTCACTCCTGGGCCTGCGCAAACGCGAGTTCACGGCGGCGGAACTCACCGAGGCCCACATCGCCGCGGTGAGCCGCGCGCGCGCGCTCAACGCCTACGTGCTGGAGACGCCGGAGCGCGCGCGCGAGATGGCGGCGCGCGCCGATGCGGCGCTGGGGAAAGGCGAGGGCGGTCCGCTCGTCGGCATCCCGCTCGGCGTCAAGGACATGTTCTGCACCGCCGATGTGCGCACCACCGCCTGCTCGCGCATCCTGGAGAACTTCGTCCCGACCTATGAGTCCACCGTCGGCGCAAATCTGTGGCGCGACGGCGCCGTCATGCTGGGCAAGCTCAACAATGACGAGTTCGCCATGGGCTCGTCCAACGAGACCTCCTGTTTCGGCCCGGTTACTTCGCCGTGGCGGCGCAAGGGCTCGGACGCGAAGCTGGTGCCGGGCGGCTCGTCCGGCGGGTCGGCGGCGGCGGTCGCGGCGCGGCTGTGCGCCGGCGCGGTCGGCACCGACACCGGCGGCTCGATCCGCCAGCCCGCATCCTTCTCCGGCATCGTCGGCATCAAGCCGACCTATGGCCGCTGCTCGCGCTGGGGCATCATCGCCTACGCGTCGTCGCTCGACCAGGCCGGGCCGTTCGCGCGCACGGTGCGCGATTGCGCCATCCTGCTGCGCTCGATGGCGGGATTCGACCCCAAGGACACCACCTCGGTGGACACGCCGGTGCCGGACTACGAGGCGGCGCTCGCACGCTCGGTCGAGGGCATGAAGATCGGCATCCCCCGGGAATACCGGGTCGACGGCATGTCCGATGAAATCGAGGCGCTGTGGCGCCGCGGCGCCGATTGGCTCGAGGCGGCGGGCGCCGAGATGGTCGAGGTGTCCCTGCCGCACACCAAATATGCGCTGGCGGCCTATTACATCGTAGCGCCGGCGGAAGCCTCGTCCAATCTCGCCCGCTATGACGGCGTGCGCTACGGCCTGCGCGCGCCCGGCCGCGACATCATCGACATGTACGAGCAGACCCGCGCCGCCGGCTTCGGCGCGGAAGTCCGCCGCCGCATCATGATCGGCACCTATGTGCTCTCGGCCGGCTATTACGACGCCTATTACCTGCAGGCGCAGAAGGTGCGCAGCCTGATCAAGCGCGACTTCGAGGATTGCTTCAACGCCGGGATCGACGCCATCCTGACGCCGACCACGCCGTGCGCGGCCTTCGCGGTCGGCGAAAAGGGCGGCGGCGACCCCATCGAGATGTATCTCAACGACGTCTTCACCGTCACCGTGAACATGGCGGGCCTGCCCGGCATCTCGATCCCCGGCGGGCTCGATGCCAGGGGCTTGCCGCTCGGCCTGCAACTGATCGGACGGCCGTTCGGCGAGGAGACCTTGTTCGCGCTGGGCGAAGTGATCGAGCAGGCGGCCGGCCGGTTCTCGCCGCAGCCATGGTGGTGATACGGTTCGGGTAGCGGCTCTTGACGGACATTGCGGTCCGCGCAATGCCTTCGGCGGCAACCCGGACTGATGATGAACGCACCGGCCAAGACCTCGAAGCTGATCAAGGGCGCCACCGGCGACTGGGAAGTCGTCATCGGCATGGAGATCCATGCCCAGGTGAATTCGCAGGCCAAGCTGTTTTCCGGCGCCGCCACCGGCTTCGGCGCCGCGCCCAATTCGCAGGTGTCGCTGGTCGACGCGGCGATGCCGGGCATGCTGCCGGTGATCAATGCGGAATGCATCGCCCAGGCGGTCCGCACCGGTCTCGGGCTCAAGGCCAAGATCAACCTGCGCTCGGTGTTCGACCGCAAGAATTATTTCTACCCCGACCTGCCCCAGGGCTACCAGATCAGCCAGTACAAGTCGCCGGTGGTGGGCGAGGGCGAAGTCGTCGTCGACATGCCCGACGGCGCCATCCGGGTCGGCATCGAGCGCCTTCACCTCGAGCAGGACGCCGGCAAGCTCCTGCACGACCAGCACCCCGCCATGTCGCTGGTCGACCTCAACCGCTCCGGCGTCGCGCTGATGGAGATCGTGTCGAAGCCCGATCTGCGCTCCGCCGAGCAGGCAATGGCCTTCCTCGCCACGCTGCGCACCATCCTGCGCTATCTCGGCACCTGCGACGGCGACATGGAGAAGGGAAATCTGCGCGCCGACGTCAACGTGTCGGTGCGGCGGCCCGGCGACCCGCTCGGCACCCGCTGCGAGATCAAGAACGTCAACTCGATCCGCTTCGTGGGCATGGCCGCCGATTACGAGGCGCGGCGCCAGATCGGCGTCATCGAGGATGGCGGCACCATCGAGCAGGAGACGCGGCTCTACGACGCCGGACGCGACGAGACGAGGGCGATGCGCACCAAGGAGGAAGCCCACGACTACCGTTACTTCCCCGACCCCGACCTGCTGCCGCTCGAGCTGACCGCGGACTACGTCCAGGCCCTCGCCCGCGCGCTGCCGGAACTGCCGGACCAGAAGAAGGCGCGCTTCATGTCCGCATTCGGCCTCGCCGGCTACGACGCCGGCGTCCTCGTCGCCGAGCGCGAGAGCGCCGGCTACTTCGAGGCGGTGGTCAAACGGGCCGACGGCACCGTGCGGGACCCCAAGCTCGCCGCCAACTGGGTCATCAACGAGCTGTTCGGGCGCCTCAACAAGGAGGGCAGGGACGTCGCAGCTTCGCCGGTCTCGTCCGCCCAACTCGGCACGATCCTCGACCTCATGGCCGAGGGCACGATCTCCGGCAAGATCGCCAAGGACCTGTTCGAGATCGTCTGGAGCGAAGGCGGCGATCCCCGCGCCGTCGTCGAGGCGCGCGGCATGAAGCAGGTCACCGACGTCTCTGCGATCGAGAAGATGGTGGACGAGATCGTCGCCGAGAATCCCGACAAGGCGGAGCAGGCGCGCCAGAAGCCGGCGCTGATCGGCTGGTTCGTCGGGCAGGTGATGAAGGCGTCGGGCGGCAAGGCGAACCCGCAGGCGGTGAACGATCTTCTCAAGGCGAAGCTCGGTTTGTGATCGGCGCGATCGCTCCGGCGAGGCGCGCCGAAGGCGACACGCGACGGCATCGGCGACGGCCTCGGCGGACGGGAATCGGCACGACGAAGACCGCCGCTGGGCCTAGTCAAGCGCTTGCAAGATCGATCCGAGCATCCGTGTTTGCGATCGGCCGGGACCGATTCGCGCGCTTTTCGCTTCCTCGCACGTGTCGGATTCGCTTCAAAAGCGCCTTCCGAAAAGATGTACGCAGAATTTTTTTTGCCGCGAAAATTGCGCGCGGCGGCGCTGCGCGACGGCTCCGGCGCGTCGTCGCAAACGCTGTCAAGCCGTGCCTCCTGCGTTGTGCACGCGTTTTCCGACATGGATGTAATGCCCAATTCGCAATGGCTTTTACGATTCAACGGATTTAGGCCGCGACGTCGTCGCGATGGCGTGCGCGAGGCCGCGGCAGTGCGGTGACGCCGCTGAGTCGCGCCGCGCCGCGATGCGCCCGACGCGGTCGCGTACACATTTCCTTAATCCGGAAGCTGTTTTTTTCGTTGTGCTGTAGTAATCGGAATGCAGTGCCTGCGATTCGCGTAGGCACTGATGCGACACCGCCAGCTAAACTTGGCTAGGAGGGCAGTATGGCGAAGAAAGCAACGAAACCGAAGGCGAAGGCGAAACCCGCTGCGAAGAAGAAGGCTCCTGCGAAGCGGAAGGCCGTAAAGAAGAAGTAACCCGGAGCGCTGATGCTCCGAGCCATCGACGACCTTATGGTCAACCCGGCGACATCATGCGCGATACCGCGATGCGGTCGGTGGTGACGCCGGGGTCGGCGACGGAGGGCGTCGGCGAGACTGAGGCTTGAAGCTCCCAAGCGCCAATGCAAATTGGCGCCGATGCAGATCGGACCGGCCGCAACGCGGCGGACTTGGGAACAAGGTGCGGAAATTCGCACCATGTCGTCAGCGGAGCCGCTGATGGAGTTCTGGTCCTCGGAGTGCTCGCCGACGCCTCGCAATGTCGCCTCCGCATTTCTCCCTCGTGATCGCATATCGCTATCCGGCTCGCGCGTTGCGGCCATTCACTTCGACCCGCATGCGCCGCGCTCCCCGCTTCCGTTCCCCCTCGAAATCCGGGACCGCCCTTCCCGCATGTCCGCTTCGCTCCCATGCGGGCTACGGCCTCGCGTGCTGCGGCCGGCGACGGCCTGCGCCCTGCCGGACGGGCCGGATGGGCCGGATGACTGGCGGTCGTGCCCGTGACGGCCTCCGCACGCGCGACCTCGGCGCATAGTTAGCGCACTCTTGAGCGCGACGGTTAGCGCCTGCTGACCGGAATCTGCAAACGCCCGTTTTTCAGGCCTATCCGTGCTTAACGACCGGTTGCACCGGCGTTTTCGGCGCACCGCATTCATCTCCGATTCATCGCATTGCTTAAAGCGTGATTCAAAGCTTCCGAACATGATCGAGACACTCCGGAACCGGAGCAGGACGAAGACGAGCCGGCACGCCGGCGCATTTCAAATAGGCCGGGGAGGCCATTATGGGACGAGCGGAACTTGCGGCGATCGAAAGCGGAAGCTTCGGGGAAGCATCCGGAGATATGTTCTACCGGCTCGGCATGATGTATTCGATCGGCACCGAGATGCCGACCGACTATGTGACCGCGCACAAATGGTTCAATCTCGCCGCCGCGCGCGGCAATGCCGATGCGGCACGGCTGCGGCGCGAGATCGCCGAGCAGATGTCGGAAGCCGAGATCGCGGCCGCGCAACGCGCCGCCCGCGACTGGCTCAGGCATTAGAATTCCGCACATGATCCGGCCTGGAAGTCCGCGACTTCCAGGCATTGGATTTGCGGCGGGAATGCGGCTCGGCGCCGCGCCGGCGCGGGCCCGGACGGACATTCCCTTGCCAGTCCGGCGCCGCTCGGGCATATGGACGCTACGGAGATGTGGCCGAGTGGCTGAAGGCGGCGGTTTGCTAAACCGTTATACGCTCTCAAGGCGTATCGAGGGTTCGAATCCCTCCGTCTCCGCCACGTCGTTCTCGGCCAGATCATTCTCCGCCGGAGCCTCAGAACGCCTTTGTCGAAATAAGGTTCCCGGTCCGCCGGGAAATATTTTCTGCCGGCTCAATGGCATTTCCCCGGGAGCATTTCGTCGGGACGCTTAACACCCCGGCGCCAATTGGCTATGTTTTTTCTCCGCGCGGCCGAGACACGGGGCTCAAAAGCAGGCAATGCCGACACCTTCCGCGGATCTTGGAGAGCCGTCCACCGGCGAAAAGGCCGGGTCCGCGCGGCTCGCGACGTTGCGTCTGCTGCGCATCATGATGGCCGCCGCTTTGCTGCTGCCGCTGCTCTTGTTCGGGTTTGCCTCCTGGGTCAGCTACCGGGATATACATGCGCTCGCCGACGAGCGGATCGAACGTTCCCTCGACGTGGTGCAAGAGCAGGCGCTCAGGGTATTTCAATCGTTGAACCTGGCCTTCGCGGCCGTCGACGATCTGCTCGGCACCCGTTCCGACATCGAAATAGACAATGACCACTCTCGTTTGCACGATCGGCTCAAGCTTATTGCATCGAAGCTTCCGGAAGTGCAGTCGATCTGGGTGTTCGACAAATACGGCCGCGCCGAGATTACGTCGACCCGCGACCCGGCACCGGCGTCGCCGGACTACAAGAACGACCCATATTTTCGCGTTCCCGAAGGTGGATACGTCGATATCTATATTGGAGGCCACCACGAATCGCGCTTCGGTGGCCAGCCGTTCTTTCCGGTCAGCCGGGGGCGGCGCGATGCCACCGGGGCTTTTCAGGGCGTCATCGAGATCTCCGTCTTGCCCAGCGCTTTCGCCGAATTCTATTCGCGTCTCGTAAGTACCGCCGGCCTGCAATACGCCTTGATCCGCGACGACGGGCTCATTCTCACGCGATATCCCCAAATGGCGCCCGGTGACACCCGGCTCGACGAGAGCAGCGGATTCGCGCGCACGATCAAGGCCGACCCGGAGCACGGGTTTTATACCGTGGCGTCGCAGGTCGATCACATCGAGCGCCGGTTCGGCGTGCGCCGGCTTCCCGGCTATCCCCTGTACATGACCGCCGGTATAGCGACCGCCGAGATGACCAGGGAATGGCTGACCAGCATGGGAGCGCATCTGATTTTCGGCATCCCGGCCACTCTTTTGCTGTTCGGCGCGCTGGCCAATGTGCTGTGGCGGACCGAGCGCCTCTATGCCGAACAAGATCGCCGCCAGGCCGCCGAGGACTCGATGCGGCAGGCGCAAAAAATGGAGGCGGTCGGCCAGCTGACGGGCGGCGTCGCTCACGACTTCAACAATCTTCTGATGATCATCATCGGCAACCTGGAGACGGTGCAACGCACGGGGGGAAACGGGACGGAATCCTACTCGGCAAAGCTGCAGCGCTGCGTCGCCAACGCGATGCATGGGGCGCGCCGTGCCGCCACGCTCACGCAGCAGCTGTTGGCGTTCTCCCGGCGTCAGCCGCTCAGTCCCCGCCCGCTCGACGTCAATCAACTCGTCAAAGGGCTGTCGGAATTTCTCGTGCGGTCGCTCGGAGAGACGATCTCCCTGGAGGTGGTCGGGACCGCGGGCCTGTGGAAGGTCGAGGTCGATCATGCCCAGCTTGAAGCGGCCCTCATCAACCTGGCCATCAATGCCCGCGACGCCATGCCGGGCGGCGGCAAGCTCACGATCGAGACCGGCAATGCGTATCTCGACGACGCCTATTGCCGCCAATACGCGGACGTCCGGCCGGGCCAGTACGTCCTGACCTCGGTTTCCGACACCGGTTCGGGGATGTCCCAGGTGGTGCTGGATCGGGCATTCGAGCCGTTCTTCACGACCAAGCCGGCGGGCAGCGGGACCGGATTGGGGTTGAGCCAAGTCTACGGCTTCGTCAAGCAATCCGGCGGGCACCTGAAAATCTACAGCGAGCTCGGGCACGGCACGACCGCCAAGATCTACCTGCCCCGCTTGGCGGGGCATTCCCTCGGCGAGGAGAAGACGGGCGGGCCGGCGATCGAGGTCGGCCGTGGCGAGCGCGTGCTGGTGGTCGAGGACGATCACGAAGTGCGTGCCTATGCGGTCGAGACGCTCTCCGAGCTCAACTACGATGTGTGTGAGGCGCCCGACGCGGAAGATGCGCTCAAAATCTTCAAAGGCCAGCGCTTCGATCTCCTGCTGACGGACGTCGTGCTTCCCGGCATGAATGGAAGGCAGCTGGCCGAACAGCTCAAGTCACGCCAGTCCGACCTCAGGGTCTTGTTCATGACGGGATATTCGCGAAACGCCATTGTGCATCACGGGCGGCTCGATCCCGGCGTCGACATGGTCCAGAAGCCCGTCACCGCCACCGAGCTGGCCGCCAAGATCCGGCAGATTCTGACCGCCGGCGCGCCGACGAAGTAGCGGGACGACGGTCGGTCCCTCCACTGAGATCACGTGCGGGCCTCTGTTTGTGCGACGGCCCGCTCCCGGATACGCTCCGGCATCGACCGGACGCGGCGCAACGGGGAGAGACCATGGCCGACGAGTTCGAAAATCACTGCTGGAAGGACATCGTGCCTCCCGATGTCCTGGACATCTACAGCCATTACGTCCGCAAGGTGTTCGTCGGCCCCGCGCCGGCGCTGCTCGCCATCGATCTCTATGAGCTCGCCTATCAGGGCGGGGCGCGGCCGGTGGCTGAGCTTCACCGGACTTATGCAAGCTCCTGCGGCGAACATGCCCATGCCGCGATCGAGCCGACCAAGCGCCTGTTCGCCGCGGCGCGCGCGGCGGGGCTCCCCGTGTTCTACACGACCCAGGACACGCGGTCGGACAGCCTGCCCACCCGGGTGACCGCCACCAGGCGCCAGAATGCGGCGCGCGATCCGGCGCTCTACGCCATCAAGGCCGAATTCAAGCCGCAGGCGGGCGACGTCGTCATCGCCAAGCAGCGGGCGAGCGCGTTCTACGGAACGCCGCTGATGGCGCATCTGACCCAGCTCGGGGTCAAGACCGTCATCGTCTGCGGCGAGAGCACGTCGGGCTGCGTGCGGGCATCCGCGGTCGACGCCTACTCCAACGGCTTCCACGTGGTCCTGGCCGAGGAGTGCTGCTTCGACCGCAGCCAGCTCTCCCACAAGGTCAATCTGTTCGACCTGCATCACAAATATGCCGACGTGCTGCATGTGGACGAGGTGGTGGCCCATCTCGGCGGCCTTTCCGTGCGCAAGGCGGGCTGAGATGAAGCCGCGGTCCTACGGTCCGTTTCCCTATTCCCCGATCATCCACCGCCCGCGCCTGGAGTGGCCCGGCGGGGCCCATGTGGCGCTGTGGGTCATCCCCAACATCGAGTATTTCTCCCTGGAGGAGCGGGCCGGCGGCTACGGCCCCGGCAAGGTTCCCGACGTGGTGATGTGGGCCGAGCGCGACTACGGCAATCGTGTCGGCGTGTTCCGGATCATGGATGTGCTCGACCGCCACGGCATCCGCGCCACCGTCGCGCTCAACAGCAACCTGTGCGCCGAGCACCCTGCCATCATGGCAGAGGGCATGAAGCGCAAGTGGGAGTGGATGGGGCACAACGAGAGCAACACCCGCCGCCTCAACGACGCCCCGCCCGGCGAGGAGGCCAACATCATCCGCAACACCTGTGCCACCATCGAGAGGTTCACCGGCATCCGCCCCGCCGGTTGGCTCAGCGCCGGGCTGCAGGAAACCTGGGACACGGTCGATCTTCTGGCGGCGAACGGCTGCGAATATGTGGCGGACTGGTGCAACGACGACCAGCCCTATGTGATGAACCTGGAGGAGGGGCGCTCGCTGGTCGCCATGCCTTACACCCAGCAGCTCAACGACAAGTCGTCCATCGAGCGGCGCTTCGTCAGCGCCGACGGGTTCCGCCAGATGATCTGCGATCAGTTCGACGTGCTCTATCGCGAGGGCGCGGAGTCCGGACGGGTGATGGCGATCGCGGTGCATCCCTACCTGATCGGCGTGCCGCACCGCATCGGCGCGTTCGATGCGGCGTTGAAATACATCTGCAAGCACGAGCGGGTGTGGAAGGCGACCGGCGCGGAAATTGCACGGCATTATCTCGCGCAGATGAAAGGCGGACCGTCCGAGAAGACCAGGCCCGGCAAGAAGAAAAAGCGGTAGGATGGGTCGAGCGCCGCGAAAACCATCGTCGCCCCGTGATAGTTTGGCAAGGGCCTGCGAGCGATGGCGTAGCACGAACGGCCCACCCGAGTGTTTTGACTCTGACGGTTCATTCAGTGTCATGCGCCGCGAAAGCGGGGCATCCCCTATGTCATCGGTGGAACCCATGCCGTGCCGAAATTGCAGTCCCGTGGTTACTGGATCGCCCGGTCAAGCCGGGCGATGACAGCAATGGGTTGCAATCGTTGGAGACAGGACGCTACGACCATAGGAGTGCGGCCATGCGGATGATGAAAGCGCTCGCAAGCGCTGCAGTGGCGCTGGCCTTGGCCGTGCTTGCGCCGGCCGCCCCCGGCCGTGCAGCGGACGCCGTCACCGTCGGCACCGTCGGCTCGGCCTCGGCCAATCTGTGGCCGGTCTATATCGGGATCACGAAGGGATTTTTCGCAGCCGAAGACCTCAAGATCGAGATCGTCTACGTGCAGTCGAGCGCGAACCTGATCCAGCAGCTCACCGCGAGCTCCCTGGACATCACAATGTCCACCGGCCTGGCCGATCCGCTCCGCGCCATCGACCAGGGCGCCGGGATTGCGATCGTGCGGATCGAAACGCAGGCGCCGCCTTATGCGCTGGTCGCCAAGCCGGGCATCGCCGGCCTCAAAGATCTCAAGGGCAAGCTGATCTCGGTCGGCGGCGCCAAGGACATCACGCGCATCTATGTGGAGCGCATGCTGGCGCCCCATGGAGTGAAGCCCGGCGAATTCGACATGGTGTTCGCGGGCGCGACCTCGGCGCGCTCGGCGGCGCTGCTTGCCGGCGCAGTCGATGCCGCGATCCTGCTGCCGCCGTTCAACTTCCAGGCGGAAGCCGCGGGATTTCGCAGCCTCGGACTGACCATCGAATATGCGCCGGAGCTGCCGTTTTCCGGCACCGTCGTGAACAAGGCCTGGGCCGCAGGCCATCAGGCGGTCCTGAAACGGATACTCGCCGCCAATACGAAGAGCGTCGAATGGTTCTACGACGACCGCAACCGCGACGAGGCCATCCGGCTGCTGGCGGCGGCTTCGAGCCTCAAGCCGGACGACGCGGAGAAATCCTACGACTTCTTCCGCAAGAACAGCTTCTTCGATCGCAGCGGCAGGATATCGAAGGCCAGGATGACCGCGCTGCTCGACGCCCTCAAGTCCTTGGGCGACGTCCGGTCGCCCGGCAATCTCGAACGCTTTCTCCTGCCCGGCGTCGCCGAACTCGCGGATTGAGCGCGAGGGCAGGGCGCGGCTACGGCGCAACGCCCATGAAACGCCGGTCCACATAGGCGCCGGGCGGCCCCGATGTCTTGAGGTCGCCCGTCGCGAGCAGCGCGTCGCGCACCCGCTCGGTGGCCGCATCGGAGATCGCGCCGTCGGCGGCGAAGGCCTTGACCTGCATGCACAGGTCCCAGGTCTTGAGCGCGTCGTCGAGACTCGAACCCGATGCCTTCGCCAGCATCTGCGACACCTCGACCTTGTTGGCGGGGTCGGAGAGATAGCGCACCGCCCGGTTGTGGGCGC